>Ga0209723_1000164_pt1 | contig 130686 bp, 125 predicted proteins | sample BiotimSIPDNA_2_FD_185750 | JGI IMG/M metagenome (GOLD analysis project Ga0209723, IMG submission 185750) | Anaerobic biogas reactor microbial communites from Washington, USA - Biogas_R2 time_0 SIP DNA (SPAdes) (version 2) | ecosystem: Engineered > Bioreactor > Anaerobic > Unclassified | place... | reverse complement strand
TGCTGAAATTTGAAGGAAAGAGTTACCGGCTCAAGGAGGCTTCTAAAAGACTTGCGTTAGAAAAGAAAAACAACTAAATAAAACCCCGTTCTGCCAACCTCAGGGTGGGGGATTTTGACCCGGCCACGGGTGGGGGATTTTCAAGTGGCCATCCGGGTCTGGCTTTTTGGACCTTCATATCCGTCAAAGGGATGATTCGTTTCGGCATGGTAATATCTCCACTTTTGGGTACCCGCATTACATTATGGGTACTCTTTGCTTCATTTTAGGTACCCATAAATCCCGGATTTTCATGAATCGTATAGCATGTTATTAGACGGAAATCAAGAAAAAACCCGCTATTTCTAACGGGTTTTGTACTTCTTTGTATTGTATTGGATTATGTCTTGGTGGAGGCGGCGGGAATTGAACCCGCGTCCGAAAACCTTCCGCTGGAGCTTCTACGTGCGTAGCCTTTGATTTAGAACCTTCGCGCTGGCTTGCTCCCTCAGGCCGGATCGCACCGCGCTATCCTGTAAGGATTCGCCGCCCTTCCCCAGGAAAGAAGTTTGACTATCCTGCCTGATTGACGTCTTGCCCGACCGGCAGGAGAACCGGGTTCGACGTTAGCCGTCTAAGCGGCTAAAGCGTAATCGTAGTTGTCTGCGATTATATGTTTCCTACCTGTTTAACGAGGCCTGTAGGAACCTCGGCACGCTTCTACAACTTCAAATGTCCCCGTCGAAACCGTTACGCCCCCTTTTGTTATTTTGATGTTAATATAGTCAGTCCGCAAGCGTTTGTCAAAGGAAAGCGCCGGAATATTCGGATCGTCGCCTCCGTCACTTCGCAACACCTCATCCAGCTGAGGATACGAAGGGCCAAATTCCTCAATCCATCATGATCGTAGCTGCCGATCATGGTTTGGATTTTATCTCAGCGCTCCCGAAGGGCCTTATGTTTCTCCCTTTCGTTTTTCTTTTCGGCCAGGCGCATCCGCCGCCTTTCTTCCGCTTCCTTATTGCGATGGCGTTCTTCATCCGTTTCCAGAATCAAAGGCGGAAGGGGCGTAGGTCGCTTGTTTGCGTCCAGCGAGACAAAAGTGAGATAAGCTGAACCTGTGTGCCGCACCTCTCCGGTAAGCGGATTTTCCGCCTCGACACGGACCCCCACTTCCATCGACGTTCTGCCGACATAGTTGACAGACGCTTTGAGGGTCAGCACATCGCCAATGAATACGGGATGATGAAAATCCAGCCGGTCAATGGATGCGGTCACCACATGGGCCCGCGCGTGGCGGGTCGCGGCGACGCCTCCGGCCGTGTCGATGAGTTTCATGATATCGCCGCCGTGGACGTTCCCCGCCGGATTGGCGTTTTCCGGATTCATCGCCTGGGCGATGATGACCCTGCTTTCACTGACCCTCTTTCCTTCCATTTAATTTCCTTGCATCCTGAAACCGGTAAATCAGTAAATAGCCGCCCGCGGTTTCCGGCTTAAACCTTGATCCGTTTGGACTTGAAATCCCGCGCGATGGAACGGCGCTCTTCCCGCTGTTTGATATCCTGGCGGCGGTCGTGAAATTTCTTGCCCTTGCCGACGCCGAGCTCCACTTTCACCAGACCGTTTCTGAAATAAAGCCGGAGCGGCACCAGCGCCAGTCCCTTTTCCCGTGTTTTGCCGTAGAGTTTACGGATCTCCCGCTTGTGCAACAGCAATTTTCGCGCCCGGAGCGGTTCGTGGTTGGCCCGGTTGCCGAAATCGTAGTGGCTGATGTGCATCTCGCGCAGATAAACCTCATCGTCCTTGACGACGGCGTAACTGTCTTTAAGATTGGCCTTTCCGGCGCGCAACGCCTTGACCTCCGTTCCGGAGAGGACGATGCCCGCTTCGTAAACGTCGTCAATATCGTAATTCACCCGCGCAAATTTATTGCTCGCGATGAGTTTATGAGCGATGTTTTCTTTTGTCATAAATCAACTCTACATAAATTTTCGTTTATTGCCATCATTATTGCAATTTTGCCGTGTCCGGACGGGCACATTTGCTGCTGCCGGCCGTCCGGCGTTTCCGTCCGGCGCGGCCGATGCAAACCGGTTTGGTCTATCTCTTGGGTTTCGGCAGGAGGTAGTCCGGCTTCACATGGCTTAAGGCTGTGTAAATATTATGGCGGATTTGCGGATTGTCAACTTCAAGCTGATCGAGCAGTTTCTTTACGTAGCTGCGCCGGGAATTTCCGCTTGTCGGACATTCGTTCTTGACGGTTGGAAATGCGCATTCACGGCTGTATTTTTTCACGAGCCCTTCCTGCAGGTAGGCGAGCGGCCGGATGATGCGCAGTTTGCCGCCGAAGATGGTCTGGTTGGGCAGCATCGTGCTGATTTCCCGGCCGTAGAACAAATTAATGAGCAGCGTCTCGATGATGTCGTCGCGATGGTGCGCAAACGCGATTTTGCTGCAGCCGTGCGCGGCCGCGATTTCGAAGATTCTTTTCCGCCGCAGGCGCGAGCATAAAAAGCAGGGATTTTTCCGGTTGAACTTGGAATGTGCGAGCACGCCGATGTCCGTCTTTTCCATGACGCAGGGGTATCGATGCGCCTGGAAATATTTCTCTATTTCCCGGTAGGCCACATAATCGGGATCGAAGCCCATATCGATATGGACGGCCAGGAAGGAAAATTTCGGAACGAAAATCATCGGCGAGTCGAGCAGATCCAGGAGCGCATAACTGTCCGCGCCGCCCGATACGCCGATCAGCACCTTGTCGCCTTCAGCGATCATGTCATAGTCCAGAACGGCTTTTTCCAGCCATTTTTTGAGGTGAAGAAACAATTTGTTGTTCTTCTTTTTTCCCTGGTGATCCTCCAAATTGATGCCTTTTTCCTTTCCGTTCAAAGTGCCTCTCTTCTATCCGACTTGGCGGAAGTTATCAAGGCCGATTGGCTTTGCCGGGGAATCCGGTTGCCCGGGGCAGGACGCGGAACAAACCGGATGATGCCGAACGCCTTCCACCGGCAAGCCTTCGCGCCGCCTGCCTGATACCCCGTGTCAAACCTTGAATATCGCCTTGAAATCAGCCCACCTCTCTGTTATAGGGTGGGGCAAAGTGAAAAGGAGGTTCTATCCTATGCCAGAAATCATCAACATTCATGCCCGGGAAATACTGGATTCCCGTGGAAATCCAACCGTGGAAGCCGAAATCACCACCATATCCGGCGTCACCGCGCGCGCGGCCGTTCCCTCCGGCGCCTCGACGGGCGAGCATGAAATGCTGGAATTGCGTGACGGCAATAAGAAAAGATACAACGGAAAAGGCGTTGAAACGGCCGTTAAAAACGTTTTGCACAAGATCGGACCGGAAATCATCGGCATGGACTGCCGCAATCAGCGCGACATCGATTTCGCCATGATCGAGCTCGACGGCACCGCCAATAAAGGCAAGCTCGGCGCCAACGCCATCTTGTCCGTCTCGATGGCCTGCGCCAAAGCAGCCGCGGAAATCTCCGGCCTGCCGCTGTACCGCTACCTGGGCGGCGTCAACGCCAATGTTCTGCCCATTCCGCAGTCCAACATTTTAAACGGCGGACAGCATGCCGACAATAACGTGGACATCCAGGAATTCATGATCCTGCCGGTCGGCGCCCCCAACTTCAAAGAAGGCATCCGCATGAACGCCGAAGTGTTCCACGCCCTGAAAGCCGTGCTGAAAGGCAAAGGCCTGAACACGTCGGTCGGCGACGAAGGCGGATTTGCCCCGAACCTGAAATCGAACGAAGAAGCCCTGGCCTGCATCATGACGGCCATCGAAAAAGCGGGCTACAAGGCCGGCAAGGACATCTTCATCGCCCTCGACTGCGCGGCGAGCTCCTTCTATGAAAAAGGGAAATACATCCTGGCGGCGGAAGCCAAACCCCAGAAGTCGTCCGCAGAACTGGTGAAGTTTTATGCCGACCTGGCGGCCAAATACCCGATCATCTCCATCGAAGACGGCCTGGCGGAAGACGACTGGACGGGCTGGAAGCTGATGACGGAAGAGCTGGGCGACAAGATCCAGATCGTCGGCGACGATCTCTTCGTCACCAACGTCAAGCGCCTGAACAAAGGCATTGAGCTGGGCATCGCCAACTCCATTCTGATCAAACTCAACCAGATCGGCTCGTTGACCGAAACGCTGGAAACGATGAGCCGCGCCAAGGAATGCGGCTACACCTGCGTGGTTTCGCATCGCTCCGGCGAGACTGAAGACACCTTTATGGCGGATATCGCCGTCGCCACCAACTGCGGCCAGATCAAGAGCGGATCGCTGTCCCGCACGGACCGGCTGGCCAAATACAATCAGCTGATGCGCATTGAAGAAGAGCTGGGCGACGCGGCCTGCTACCGCGGCAAAGAGGCTTTCTACAACATCAAACAGACAGCCAAACCTTCGAAAAAGAAATAACAGCCAGACTAAATAATTAGGCGGCGTCTCCAAAACCGGGACACCGCCTTTTTTGTGAGCAACCCGCCGCTCGATTGCCCACGGCGGTTCAGGTTCTGATATTCGCTTAGAGAAACCGGAACAGACGGCGGCGAAGAACTTCCAGCTGGGCGCGGTTGTCCGTCAGGCAGTAGGCGGTCTCCCGTTTTCCGCCCTTTTCTTCTCCCGGCCGCGAGACGATCACTTCGGCGTCTTCCAGAAATCTAATGGCATTTTGATAGTTGGATTGAGAGAGGGCTTCCGCCCGCAGCACTTCGCCCTTGCGGTACATCCGGTCTCCCAGGGGACGAATCCGCGCCAGCCACTCCCTCTGCGTCAGAGATTTCTTCTTGAGGTAGACCAGGCTGCGGATGACGATCCAGTATGATTCGAGATAATTGTGGATCAATCCGGTAAACGGTTTGAGTTTGGCGCCGCCCCTGCTTTTGATTTCCACCCAGACCTCGCCGTCCCGCTCCGTCGTGACGATCATGGATCTGGTGTGCAGATAGGCCAGCACATCGTCCACTTCCTCCACGTCGTCGCGCGTGTCGTCGAAGATGAATTCATTCCATAAAAGCCATTTCAGAAACTTATAGTCCCCCATGATCTTGGCCAGGCTGAGGGTATCCTCCGGATTCTTGACCATGGAGGTGGCCACAAAGCAGATGGGCGTAAAGAAATGCAGGATATTATTTTTGTAATATTCAAGATTCAGCCGCTTGGCATCCGGCAGAGAATAGACCACCTCCTGCATCTCCTCATCGTCTTCGTCAGCCTCGATCTTGGAAATGGTGTCGGTTGAATCGAAGAGGTTGAGCGCATCGGCAATGGCTTTATCGCGATGGGCGAAGGTCGCGGCAAATTTCACCTGGCAGGTGGACAGATAGTCGTAAAATTCGTTTAAAAGGGCCTTTAATTCATCATGAGAGATTCCGCGTCGATCATGACTCAACAGGCCGCAGGCCACCAGCGCAAACGGTGTGACAACGGAAACCTTGTTGATCTCCAGCACCACTTCATACCCGATTTTGCGGTAAAGGCTCTGGCGCTCTTCCAGCGTCATCTGGTCCATCGGCTTGTCCTGCGCCTCCAGATAATCTTTCATCACGATCGGTTCGCCGACGTTGATGTAAACGCGGCCGTACCGCTTGCGCAGGACTTTGGTGCTTCTGATGATTTCAACCGTGTTTTCCTGGACCTTGGGCGCTCCGGACAGCTCGTTGAGGTAGGACCGCTCTTCGATGACGCGGTCGTAACCGATATAAACGGGCACGGCCGCCAGATTTTCACAGTATTTTTCCTGGTACGCCTGAAGTATCATCGACAAAAGACCGTATTTCGGCATGACCATTTTGCCGGTCCGGCTCCGTCCGCCTTCAATGAAAAACTCCAGGGGCAGGCCTTCCTTCAGAAGCGTGGCCATGTATTTGGCAAAGACCTCTCCGTAAACTTCATTGCCGCGGAAGCTGCGCCGGAGGAAAAAGGCGCCGGAGCGGCGGAAAATATACCCCAGCGGGAAGAATGAAAGATTGTTGCCCGCCGCGATAAAGGGAAGCTGGATGTTGTTTTTAAAAAAGACATAGGACAACAGCAGATAGTCAATGTGGCTGCGATGACAGGAAATGATGACAAAAGGCATTTTCTTGGACAGATTACGCAGCCGGGCCAGCCCTTCGGAATCGACGGACAGGCCGTCGTAGACCGTGTTCCACAGCCAGGTGAGGGCTTTGAGCCAGATCTCGATAAACGTCTCCTGGTAGTCGGCGGCGATTTCGTAAAGGTAGCGCCGCGCTTCCTTGGCCAGCGCAATGCGGTCCTTTTTGTTTTTTTGCGCGTATTCGTCCAGAAACCGGTTGAGGTTTGGATCGTGCATCACCATGCCGATGAGCTCCGCGCGCGATTTCAGCGCCGGCCCCACAACCGTCGTCTTTTCTTCCTCGATCCGGTCGATCAGTTCGCCGCGCAGGTCCATAATCAGCTCGTCTTGCGTCAGATTCCTGGCCGAGGACAAATAATCGGCAAGGTTGACCGGGTTGGCGGGGATCACGAAGGCCTGCTTCGAATAGCGCATGAAGGTGATGAGGCGCCGGATGGTCCCCGTGTGCTCCATCTGCCCGAAAAGAATATTGATCAGGCTTTCGTCTTCTTTTTCCCGGCGGCGGCCGTAGGCGACCAGAACCGGAACGATGTAGATAGGAAAGGAAACGTCGCGCTGGAGCGCAGTAAGGGCGGCCAGAGCGTCCTGGGCGGCGCGGCTTTCGATGAATTCCGATTCGCCCAGGTGGATGATGATACTTTCCTTTCCCGCGACCTTCCGGGTCAGATAATCCAGCTTCCCCTGACGGGTAACGCGGTCTTTGCGGAAACGGCGCAATAAAGACGACCAGTAGAACTTCAGCATTTTGGCAAGCGGCTGCCAGAAGGACATGTTGACGCCGTGACTGTAGACCGGCATGGGCAGTCCCTTGCGGGCGGCAATCTCGGCGATGATCAGACTGTTGAGCTTGCTTCTCTGTTTGATGGCATAAACAATCGCGCCCTCGCCGGCCAGTTTCCCGAGCGTGCTGACCTCTTCATCGGATATGGAAACACGCGACAGGTAGGCTTTCGCCGGACGAAAGCGCCAGATGTCCTGCTTGTTGTATATACAGCCGGAGTAGTATTCCTCTTCCTGAAGATTGCTGACTGTTGACGTGCTTTCTTTCATAACCCATCCGGAAAAAGAGGCGCAAACGGAGTTTGCCGCTCAGGATTCCTTTTTCTGAAATTCATCGGGAAAGCGCTCGCTCATGTAATCCTGAACATAGGTCCTGACATCGACGGCGCTGTTGTAGGTCAAGGCCTGCTCCAGCAGTGTCTGGGACTCTTCCAGCGTCGATTGCTGAACGATGCGTTTAATCCGGGGAATGGCCAGGTGATTCATGCTCAACTCGTCAAGCCGCATGCCCAGCAGAATCAGGCAGCACAGGGGATCGCCGGCCATTTCTCCACACATGGCCACGCGAATGCCGGCCGTGTGCGCCGCATCCACAATCTGCTTGATCAACCGTAAGACGGCGGGGTGCAGCGGCTCGTAAAGATACGTTACCCTTTCGTTGGACCGGTCGATTGCCAGCGAATACTGGATCAGATCGTTCGTCCCGATGCTGAAATAATCGACCTCCCGGGCCAGTTGATCGGCGATGACGGCCGCCGCCGGCACTTCAATCATCGCGCCGATTTCCATGCGCTCGGCCACCGGCACCCCCTCGGCCGCGAGCTCCCGGCGCGTTTCCTCGAGCAGACGCTTGGCTTCCCGGATTTCCTCGATACAGGAAATCATCGGAAACAGAATCTTGACTTTGCCCAGGGCGCTCACCCGCCAGATGGCGCGCAGCTGCGTCTTGAAGATATCCACTTCCTTGAGGCAGAAGCGGATCGCCCGCAGTCCCATTTGCGGATTCAGTTCCTTGACCTGCTTCTGATAGTTGGGAAATTTGTCGCCGCCCAGGTCAAACGTGCGGATCGTCGACCACGCCAGATTTTTTTCGGTCACCACCTGGCGGTAATTGTTGAAGTGGTCTTCCTCCGTCGGCAGATCGTCACGGTAAATGAAGAGAAACTCCGTCCGGTAAAGCCCGATGTGCTCTGCGCCGTGGAGGATCGCCGACGGAATTTCCTCGACAAACTCGATGTTTGACCCAATCCGCACCCGATAGGCATCTGTCGTCTCGGCCGGCTGACGGGCATATTTCAGGTATTCGTCCTTGGCGGCATCGTAATGGCGTTTCTTCTCCTCGTAACGCTTGAGCATGTCGGGATAGGGATTGATGACGACCAGCCCCGATGTTCCGTCCACGATGATATCATCGCCCGTCCGGACAAAGCGTGTGACATTGTCGAGCCCCACGACCGCGGGCAGCTCCATGGACCGGGCGACAATAGCGGTATGTGAGGTCCGGCCACCGCTGTCCGTAGCGAAGCCCACGACTTTGTCCAGCTTCATCTGCGCCGTGTCGGCCGGCGACAAATCGTGAGAAACAATGACGACGCCCCCCAGACCGACATCCCAGACAATTTCATGCTTCTCTCCGGAAAGATTGCGCAGAATCCGCTGAACGACATACTGCACATCGCTGATGCGGCCGCTGATATAAGCGTCGTCCAGCCCTTCAAAAATCTGCTTGTAATGGTCGAGCGTCATGCGCAACGCCCATTCGGCGTTCACCCCCAGCCGCCGGATATATTTGATGGTGCGGTTGATGAATTTCTTGTCCGACAAAAGCAGGATGTGGACGTCAATGATATAAAGCGGTTCCGTGACTTTGGTTTTTTTGAGATTTTCCTGAATGGCCTGGAGCTGACGCGTTGATTCCTTCAGGGCAATTTTAAAACGCTCAATTTCCTGCGGAACCAGTTCGCTGTTGTTGAGTTTGTAAAATGATATCTGGGCGTCCAGAGGATCAAATCGGTAAACTTTACCGATCACCACACCCGGAGAAACGCCGATGCCCTTAAGAACAAAAGTCTTTTTCCCTTGGTCAACCGTCATGTGTGTGTTTATTCTTCTCCAAATTTATTTTCGATCAACGCTTCCAGTTCCGCCAGCGCCTGCGGCGCGTCTGCGCCTTCCGCTCTTACTGTTATCATACCGCCCATCGGACAGGCAAGAGTCAAAATACCCAGAATGCTTTTCCCGTTGACGGTTTGGCCGTTGCGCTCAATCACAATCTCCGCGCGATACTTTTGCGCGACGCGGACAAATGACGCGGCCGCCCGCGCGTGCATCCCCAGTTTGTTTTTCAATTGAAATGTTTTCATTTCCAAAATACCAACCATTCTCTCGACGCCATGACCAAAAACAAAATCATTGCTCCGTATAAAATATACACTTGCGAAACTCCCTTTCGGATCAGCATCCAGCAGATCACGACGACCGCCAGCGCGGCCGGCGCCGCCGCAGGCGAAGGGATTCCTTCTGCGCTCACCGGAAATCTCTGCGCCAGCCAGCCCCCCCAGGCGGCCAGAACAACCAGGGATATCCATCGCAGACGTCCGGCAATGCGCGGCAAATCCATTCTGCGGACAAATTCAACCCCCTGTTTTCCCCGGCGATACCCCTCCAGAAATCCCTGGGTTCTGACCCAGATGTGCGCAGGAGTGTAAATCAGGAGGAAGGCCAGAGGGGCCAGCGCCCAGCCGAGGCCGGACAGCGCCACGGCAACAATTCCCCCGCAGGGCCGAAGGGCCCCCCAGAAAAAAGTGTCGCCTATCGCTGCGTAAGGCCCCGACAGACTCTTTTTGACCATCTCAACGGACGACGCGCCGTCTGGCCCGTCTTGCTCTTCCTCCATCCGGACAAGCGATCCGATGAGCGGCGTCGACAAATACGGATGTGTGTTAAACATCTGCAAATGCCGGGTGAGCCGCTCATCCGTTTCCGCTGCGGTGTCCTGCTTTTTCCGGATGACCGGCATCATGGCATAGGCGAAACCGAGATTCTGCATGCGCCGGAAGTTCAGTGCGGCGGCAATAAATAACGACCGCAAAAATATTCCGAACAAAGCCCCCTTTTTCATCCGCTGCGGCCCCCGACGCACATATCCTGATTATTATCCTATTTTTACGTGCCGAAGGAACTAACACAAATGGCAGTCTAAGTCAATTTAATCAGGGAATTGTTTTTTTTAAATAAATCCGAAAATGCAATATTTTGCCTGGTTTTTCCCGACCGTATTTTGATTTTCGCGGCGACGGTCCGCTCCGTTTTCGGTCGATGCGGCTCTTTGACGGCAAGGACTTTAATTTTTCTTGACAGGCCTTTTTTTTGCTGTTAAGGACACGCCGGTTTTAAAGCCGGCGGCGACTGTGGATGTTATTCGTTTTCTTCTCTTTTTCCGCAACGTCCAAAATTTCACGTAATTTTACTAAGGGGGTTGTTTACAATATGCTTTGTGATACCGTAAAAAAGGGTGTGGAATGCGCTTTCATGAGCAAAAAAGGCTGCGGCTTCTTCGGCGGAAGCTGCTCTCCGATCGTCGAGAAATGCGGAGATTGCAATAAGATTTTCGAGTACGAAGCAGGCAAGTACTGCAAAGTCTATCCGGATCCGAAAAGCAAATGGATGAACGGCAATTGTCCGAGCGCATCCCATGTCAAAACGGAAATCAAGGAAACGCAGAAAATCAATCCGCTCAAAGCGTCCAAAAGAGCCAATAAAAAGAAATAACCGCGCATTTGGGGATGACAAAATGCAAAAAAAGCCGGCAAACGTCTTTGCCGGCTTTTTTCACCCGATGATCTTTTTGATTTGCTGCAGTTCTCTTTTAATGATCCTTAATGTTTCATCACCACCACCGGCGCGCGCCGGAGGGGATTCACTGCGCATTTTCAGCAACTGCTTCTTGGCGCCGTTAATCGTGAACCTCTGCTGGTAAAGCAGATTGCGGATCGTCAACAACTCCTCGATGTCTTTTCTTCGGTAAAGGCGTTGAGAAGTTTTTGTTCGCACCGGCTTGACGGTTTTGAATTCCGTCTCCCAGTAACGAATCACGTAAGGTTCAACGTTCAGGATTTTGCTCACTTCTCCGATACGGAAATAAGCCTTTTCGGGAATGATGATATTCATACAATTCCTGAATTCCTGCGGAGAAAAAATATCCCGATATTCGAAACTGCAAAATATTTCTCCGTCCGGAACCGGACGGAGAAACCGTTTGAAGTTTCAGACTGGCAACGCAGTTGAATGAAGTTATTAACCGTTTAAAGCTTTGCGCAAGACCTGCGAGGATTTGAACGTCAGAACCCGGCGAGCTGTAATGGATATTTCTTCACCGGTCTGTGGATTGCGCCCGCGCCGGGCGCGTTTTTCTTTCACCATGAAATTCCCAAAACCGGAGATTTTAACTCTTTCACCCTGAGCAAGGCTGTCTTTGATGATGTCAAACACGGATTCAACTATATCCGCTGATTCTTTTTTGGAAAAACCGAGCTTTTCGTAAACATTCTGAATAATATCAATCTTCGTCATCTCTCTTCCTCCGTATTTAACGTCATGGCCGCCGTCAGGCCCTGATTTTAGCGCCGGTCAGCCGTACAGTATTGCGCACAACCCGTTCATGGATGCCGTTGATTTCCGTATCAGTTAAGGTTCTGTCGAGTGCACGATAGGAAAATCTTAACCCGAGACTTTTGGTCCCTTCGTCCAGACCTTTACCCGCGTATATATCAAAAATCCCCACATTTTCAAGTAAATCTTCACGTTGGCTTAAAACTATTTCGAGCATTTGGCGCGCTTCCATGGCGGCCGGGACGACAAAAGCCACATCGCGAGTCACGGCGGGAAACTTGGATATTTCTCTGTAGCTGATGCGCCGGTCAATGACTGTTTCAAGCAAATCTATATTTATTTCAAATATGTAGGCTTGCGCCCGAATATCCATTCCGCTTATGATTTCCGGATGGACCTGCCCCATACTTCCGATCCGGACCCCCTTGACGTAGATACCGCAGGATTGGCCGGGATGCAAAAAAGGTTCGTTTTGTTCCACCCGATAGACGCAGTCTTCCAATTTGAGATCGTAAAAGATATTTTCCAGTGAGCCCTTGAGATCATAGAAATCGACGTTCGTCTTGGCGCCCCAGACATCATCGCTCGTCTTCCCGGACAACAGGCCGGCAACGATATTTCTTTCCTCGGGCAGGTCGCCTTCCTTCCGGAACAGGAAAATGCGCCCGATCTCAAAGATTTTGAGATTGAAAGCAGCGTTGTTGATGTTCTTCTTAAGCGTCTCGAGCAGCCCGTAAACCAGAGTGGTGCGCATCACGGACTGGTCTTCCGTAAGCGGGTTGCGAATGACCACGAAACGGCGCCGTTCATCATCCGCCGGCATGCCAAGGCCATCGGCGGAAGCGGGCGACGTGAAGCTGTAATGAATGGTTTCGGTAAAACCGGAGCCGGTGAACAGTTGCCGGACCTTCTCCTCCAGCGCCAGGCGGGGAATCACTTCCATTTCCGTCACCGCAACGGCCGGCAGGGCAACGGGCACACGGTCATAGCCGTACAGACGGACCACCTCTTCTATCAAATCGATTTCTCTTTCAATGTCCACGCGACACGTCAGGGGCGTAACAAAATACTTTCCCTTCTCTTCCTGCTTCACCGTCATGCCGAGGCTCTTCAGAAGAGAAACGACATCCTCGTCGGCGATATCCGTCCCGATGATGTCCCGCACCCGGGAAAGCCGCAGAGGAATGTTTTCAACCGTTTTGACCGGTTGCGGATATTCATCCAAAATGTTTCTGCAGACGGACCCGCCGGAAAGCTCGGCGATCAACTGCGCCGCGCGGTCGAGCGCCCGAATGACTCCCCCCGGGTCGATGCCTCTTTCAAATCGGAATGCGGCATCCGTCGGCATGGCCAGACGGCGGGCCGAACGCCGGATTGAAGACGGACTGAAATAGGCGCTTTCCAGAAAGATGATCTGGGTATCGTCCTTGACTTCAGAATTGAGTCCGCCCATGATCCCACCGATCGCGACGGGCTTCTTCCCGTCGCAGATCAAGAGTGTGTCGTCCGGCAGAATGCGGCTTTTCCCGTCGAGGGAGACGAATTCTTCGCCCGCTTTTGATTTGCGTACGACAATGCGTCCCTCTTCAAGAAAACGGTAATCGAAGGCATGCAGCGGCTGTCCCAGTTCCAGCATGACAAAGTTGGTGACGTCCACCACATTGTTGATGGGACGCATGCCGGCCGCCTGCAGCCGCGTTTTCATCCACAGGGGAGAATCGCCGATTTTGACGCCTTGAATCATCCGGGCGGTGTATCGCGGACAAACATCGGCATCAAGAATGGAAACCGACGACAAAGAGGCGATGTCCTCGCCCGATTCCACGACGTTAACAGCCGGCAGACGAATTTTTCCGCCGGTCAGGGCAGCGACTTCCCGGGCGATGCCGATCATGCTCAGGCAGTCGGACCGGTTCGGTGTAATGCTGACATCCAGCACCGTGTCGCCCAGGTTCAGGGCTTCTTCAAGCGGTGTGCCCAGCGCGAGTCCGGAAGCCAGTTGCATGATGCCCGAAGCGTCATCGCCGATTTCCAGCTCCGTTTCCGAACAGAGCATGCCGTCAGACTTTTCTCCGCGCAGGGTGGTGGACTTGATGGTGTATCCGCCGGGAATAACCGCGCCGATTTTCGCCAGCGGCACGACGTCGCCGGGTTGAATATTTTTAGCGCCGCAGACGATCGGATAGGTTTTTGTCCCGTCCGTCACGTCGCACAAAGAAAGCTTGTCTGCGTTCGGATGGGGCCGGACGGACAAAATAGCGGCGACAACCACGCCGCTGAATGCAGGGGCGATCGTCTTGATTTCATCCACTTCCAGGCCGGCCATGGTCAGCCTGTCGGCCAGTTCCTGTGCCGTTAATTGATGTTCAATATAATCTTGTAGCCATTTGAGACTGACGAGCATGAGACAAAACGCTCCTAAAATTGTTTGAGGAATCGAATGTCGTTTTCAAACAACAGACGGATGTCGGAAATGCCGTATTTCAGCATGGCGATGCGCTCCAGACCGAGGCCGAACGCAAAACCGGTATATATTTCAGGATCGTAACCGACATTTTGAAAAACGGCGGGATCGACCATGCCGGAGCCCAGAATCTCGAGCCAGCCGGACTGGCCGCAGACCCGGCATCCTTTTCCAGCGCACATGACGCAGCGGATATCGACTTCCGCCGAAGGTTCGGTGAACGGAAAGAAGCTGGGACGAAAACGCAGCACGGTGTCTTCGCCGAAAACTTTTTTGAGAAAAGCGCTCAGAATGCCCTTGAGGTCGGCGAAACTCACGTTTCGATCGACGAGCAGGCCTTCAATCTGGTGAAACATGGGCGTATGGGAAACGTCGGAATCGGGCCGGTAAACGCGCCCCGGAGAGAGAATCCGCACGGGCGGCCGCACCTTTTCCATGATCCGGACCTGAACGGGCGATGTGTGGGTGCGCAGCACCATGTTGTCGGAAATGTAGAAGGTATCCTGCATGTCGCGGGCGGGATGGTCTTTGGGGATGTTGAGCGCTTCGAAATTGTAATAGTCCAGTTCGACTTCCGGACCTTCCACCACCGAAAAGCCGAACGCGGCGAAGATATCGCAGATTTCACGGCGAATCTGGGTGACCGGATGCACCCGCCCGGGCCGGACGCCCCTGCCGGGCAGCGTGACGTCGATCTTTTCCCGGGCGAGAATGTCTTCCTTTTGCGCCCGGGCCTGCTTCTCCTGAACCTCCGCGATCCTGGCCTCCAGGATCTCTTTGACTTCATTGCAGCGCTTGCCGAAAAGCGGTTTTTCCTCCGGCGGTACCGAAGCGATGTTCCTCAACAGCCCGGTGAGGAGCCCTTTGCGGCCCAAATATTTTGTTCTCACCGCCAAAACCGCATCAGCCGTTCCGGCGCTGTCCAACTCGGCCAAAGCGTCCTTTTCCAGCTGTTGAAGATCCGCTATCATGCCGCCTGCTCGCCTTTAGCCGTGGCCACAATCCTGGCAAATCCCTGCGGATCGTTAACAGCCAGTTCGGCCAGAATCTTGCGATCCAGGGCGATGTTCGCCTTTTTCAAGCCGTCCATCAGGCGGCTGTAGGAAATGTTGTTCAAACGCGCGGCGGCGTTGATCCGCGCAATCCAAAGCCTCCGGAATTCTCTTTTCCGGCCCCGACGGTCGCGGTACGCGTAGCTCAGGGCTTTGTTGACGGCTTCCGTGGCGGTGCGCAGCAGGCGGCTGCGCGCTCCAAAGAATCCTTTGGCCATTTTCAAGATTTTTCTTCTTTTCTTGCGGGCGGTGACGCCTCTCTTAATCCTTGCCATTTTTTATCGTTCTCCTCAATTTCTGCATCATACGGATGGATCGTCTACAAATAAGGAATCAGTCTCTTGATGGCGCTCTCATTGGCGCTGTGCACCAGCGTGGACTTCCTTAACGTTCTCTTTCTCTTGGTGGTCTTCTTGGTGAGGATGTGGCTGGCAAAAGCCTTGCTGCGCTTGACCCTTCCCGAAGCGGTCAGCGAAAAGCGTTTGGCAGCCCCTCTGTGCGTTTTCATCTTTGGCATAGGTTTACCCCTTCTTTTATTCTCATTATTGTTTTTTCGGCGAAACGACCATGACCATGCTCCGGCCTTCCAGCCTGGGCTCCTGGTCCATGGTGCATTCATCGACCAGCGCAGCTTTGATCTGCTCCATTATTCTCCGGCCGATCTCGGTGAAGGCAATTTCGCGCCCCCGGAACAGCATCGATACCTTTACTTTGTCATGCTGTTCCAGAAACTTTTTTATATGCTTGATTTTCACCTGCAAATCATGCGCTTCCGTTTTAGGCCGCAAGCGGATTTCCTTGACGTGAATAACCGTCTGACTTTTCCGGGCGTCATGCAGCTTCTTGCTCTGCTTGTATCGGTACTTCCCGTAATCCATGATTTTGCAGACGGGCGGATCTACGTTGGCCGACACTTCCACTAAATCCAGACCGGCTTTTTCCGCGTGGGCGATGGCTTCCTCCAGCGAAATGACCCCCAGCGGCTGTCCCTCATCGCTGATCACCCGGACACTGGCCGACTTTATCTCTCTGTTGATCCTTAAATCCTTAGCTATACGACACCTCCCAAACCAATCTCATCGGTTCCTACTTCTTTTTCTCACACATATCCTCAACCAGCGCGATCAACTGCTCCACAGGCATCGCGCCGAGGTTCTGACCGTCGCGGGCGCGCGGCGCCACTGTCTGCGCTTCCATTTCCTTGTCGCCGATTACGAGCATATAAGGAATTTTCTGCAGCTGCGCCTGTCGGATCTTATAGCCCAGTTTTTCGTTGTCAAACATTGTTTCGCTGCGGATGCCTGCCTCGAGCAACCGGGCATGAACCGCGCGGCCATAAGGAATATGCTTGTCCGTCACGGTCAGTATAACACATTGCGTCGGCGCCAGCCATACCGGGAATGCGCCCGCATAATGTTCGATGAGCACGCCCATGAAACGTTCTATCGCCCCCAGGATGACCCGGTGGAGCATCACGGGACGGTGCTTTTCGCCGTCCGCGCCGATGTAGTTCAGATCGAAACGCTCCGGCAGCGTAAAGTCGCACTGAATGGTCGCACACTGCCACTTTCTCTTCAGGGCGTCCTTGAGTTTGAAATCGATTTTCGGCCCGTAAAAAGCGCCGTCGCCTTCATTAACGTCATAGGTGATGTTATTGTCTCTGAGCGCGTTTTCCAAAGCGGAAGTCGCCAGCTCCCAATCCGCATCCGCTCCGATCGAGTGTTCGGGCCGGGTGCTGAGCTCCACTTCATATTCAAAACCGAAAATGCCCATCGCGTAATTGACGAAGTCGGCAATGGCGCGGATTTCGGCATTCAGTTGTTCGGGCATGCACAGGATGTGCGCATCGTCCTGCGTAAACTGACGCACCCGCATCAACCCGTGAAGGACGCCGGTCTTTTCGTGGCGATGAACGGTGCCCAGCTCGAAATATCGCAGCGGCAGATCCCGATAGCTGCGGATTTTGGATTTGTAGATCAACATATGAGACAGACAGTTCATCGGCTTGATGCCGTAAGTCTGCTCGTCCACTTCCGTGAAATACATGTTTTCACGGTAATGATCGAAATGGCCGGATTTCTTCCACAGATCCACCTTGAGAATCTGGGGTCCCATCACCATATCGTAGCCGCGCTTTAAATGCTCTTTCCTTTCCCATTCCTCAATCAGATACCGCAGAAGCATGCCTTTGGGATGAAAGATCACCAGGCCGGCGCCCGCTTCGTCGTTGACCTGAAACAGATCCAGTTCGCGGCCCAGACGCCGGTGGTCTCTTTTCTTGGCTTCCTCGATCAGGGTCAGGTAATCGTTGAGCGCCTGTTCATCGGCAAATCCCGTGCCGTAAATGCGCTGCAGCATCTTGTTTCTTTCATCGCCGCGCCAGTAAGCTCCCGCAACGCTCAGCAGCTTGAAGGCCTTGATCCGGCCGGTTGAAGGAATGTGCGGCCCGCGGCACAAATCAAGGTAGTCGCCGTCGCGATAAATGCTCACGATATCAACATCCGCAGGCAGGTCGCGGATCAGTTCGACTTTGTAGTCTTCGCCTTTTTGCGCAAACAGTCTAACGGCCTCATCGCGGGGCATTTCTTCCCGGATAAAGGGGTAATCGGCGGCGACGATTTCCCGCATGCGCTTTTCAATTTTCTCGAAATCCTCCAGCGTAAAGGCCTCGGCGTATTCGAAATCGTAGTAAAAGCCGTCCTCGATGGACGGACCGATCGTGACCTTGGCGCCCTTGAAAACATCCTGCACCGCCTGTGCCATGACATGAGAAATGCTGTGCCGCAGGACGGCGAGACCTTCTTTGGAAGAAACGGCAATCGGTGCGACGGTTGCGTCTTTGGTAAGGACAAAACTTAAATCAACCAAAGCGCCGTCAACTTTCGCGGCAACGGCGGTTGTCTGCGCTTCTTTCTGCCAGTCCATAAGCGCCTGGCCTGCGGTAACGCCGGCCTCCAAGGTCCGTTCCTGCTGATCCGGAAAAACAACTTTTATATTCATCACGTTACTTTATTCATCCTTGCCGGCCGCCTGCTTCATTTTAAAAAGGGCATCACCATTTTTGCTGATGCCCTTTCTTTTCCGGCATTTACGACCTATGCGCGTTCGTCAGAGAAAAATGGTAGGCAAGCAGGGATTTGAACCCTGGACATCCACCGCGTCAGGATGGCGCTCTCCCCCTGAGCTACTTGCCTATATTCAACTTTTCGAGCTTGCTCACCTAGCAGCAAAACGCTTTTGTGTCAAGCAAATATCTCACTTTTTTGCTTCCTCAGACGCGGATTTGTTCAAAATGCGGATTCCCCTCTGAATGTAAACCAAGCCGGAAATTATGGTGAACAGAGCAGTCGCCCAGCAAAGACCGATAATCCAGTTGTAGCTGAAATTGTGGGGCACCGCCTTGTAAAGCAGCGCAAAGAAAACCGTAAGAATCTGCAGGGCTGTTGTCACTTTGCCGACAATCGCCGGTCGAATTTCATAACTTACGGACATTAAAGTCAGAATGGCTATCCCCAGCAATATGATTAAATCGCGGCTGATGACGATGACGGCCAGCCACCCGGGAATCAGTCCATAGACGGCAAGCGCCACAAAACTGGTTACCAGCAGAAATTTGTCTGCAATGGGATCGAGATAGGCGCCGAGAACCGTCTGGCACTTCAGCAAACGCGCCAACGTTCCATCCAGGGCATCGGTCAGACCGGCCGCCACGAATGTAATTAACGCCTTGTCGTAAGCCGCCTGAATCAGGAAAATGACAAAGACGGGAACCAGGATAATCCGCATTAACGACAAAAAATTCGGTATGTTCATCGCTTATCAGATCTTTGTGCTTTATCTGCGCCTTCTTTGATCGCGACTTTTATTCCACTTGGCCCAGTCGTCGATATCCTCGACTTCCGTAAATGTTTCCGGCTCCTGTGCCCGTCCGTCGGCGCCGATGGCAACTTTCTGCATCGCTTTCACAATGTAAACCCATTCTTCCATGGACACGGGCCGGGGGCCTTCCACCGGCGTCGGACCGGAAACTGCCTGGGGCGGTCCGACCGGAGCAACGGCCGTCTGTTCTGCCTTGGGAATGCCGGCGACGCGGACTTCTCCGTCGTAAACCTTGACCAGCGCCGACTGGTCGCCGGCAACGTCCACCCGGTAAATCGTTCCGCGAACTCCGGCCACGGCATTCTGACAGGACACTTCAAACTTGTCTTTCTTGCCCGGCAGGGATTTCCGGACATTCGTCCAGATCTTGCCGACCGTGACGGAAATTTCAACGGCCCGGTCGCCTTCCGGCTCCACATCGACCTGAACCAGCCGGAATTTCGTGTTGTCGGCAAAGCGGATCATCGTTCTGTCCGGCAGCATCATTTCCAGACGGCTTTCATCGCCGGTGGCAATTTCACAGCCGGCCCGGATCAAATCATTCACTTTCAGAAAACGGGCTTCTTTCTGTCCGGCACAAACCACGTGGGCTTTACCCTTCAACAGCGTCACTTTTGCCTCGCCCCTGGTCATTTTTACCGCCACCGGCGGTTTGGCCTGCGCAAGGGAAAAAAACACGATCAGCAAGGCAACGCAGAACACGATTGACGTCCACTTTTTCATGGTCTTCTCCTTCAAGATTCCTTTTTGAAAGTCGTCTCTCATTCCAACCGGTCTTTCCGTATGAAGCTTCAACTCCTCAGTTTCGGACCATAGGGCAGTGTTTCCATGACGCCAGCCACCGCTTCTTCCATGGCTTCCTCCAGGTTGCCCCTGGATTCCATGTGAATTTTTGAATGCCTGACATCAAAACTGCGGCTGGTCGAGCGGGATTGAGCGCTCCAGATCGTTTCGCCCGTTTTTGCTCTGCGCAAGACGCACCGGACGGAAACCGTCACCGGCGAATAAAAGAAACGGCTTGTCTTTCCGCTTTCCTGAAAGCTGCAGTACATGACGCCGTCGGCCCCCAGCAATTCCTCGACCACCCGTGGCGGAATGGCACTGCTGTTCGTGATTTCCTTTTCTCCGCTGAGAGACTTCAATTTATTGTCAATGACCTCTGCATCGAGCGGAGGATAACCTTTGAAGCGCAGTTCATCGCCCAGTTTCGCCCGCAGCATTTTGGTTGCCTTGGTGTCCGCAGTGATGCTTTCCACCGGCAGCAAAGCGATGACGTTGACCAAAAGCGGTTTGGGTTCCGGATTGGCGCCGGGATCTTCTTTTAAAAAGGCCGGCGACGGCAGCAGTGAACAGGCGCAAAAACACCCTGCCCAGAGAACCATTAACGCCGCTTTTAGGATTTTCATCGGATCTCCTCCTGAATCTGCAAACGAATTTCAACCGTATCTGAATTTCCCGCCAAGGTTTCCATCTGATAGGGACCCGCTTTTTTCAATTCCGCCGTAAAGATTTGAACGGGTTCCGACAGGGTCAGATCACAGTCTATCCTCTGCCATTCCAGTCGGCAGGGATAGCGGCTTTTGACAAGTTGGGGACGGCTCTGCAAAAAAGTATTCATCCGTTTGAAATCCGCGTATTTCCGGATGCCCCGCAAAGACAGCAAAACGACCGAAGATTCCTTTGCCTCTGAATCCGGCAGCATTCCCATCTGCGCCAGATCCTCCCGCAGCGGCGGCATCGCGACAATGGCCTGGACTTCGGCAATGTACTCGTTTTGCCGCCTGCTTTCGGACGCAATACTGTAATGGTTGACATAGCGGTCCGTTCGGCCGATCAAAAGGCTTTTGACGGCCTGAAAGGACTCCTGTTCAACTTTTTCCGGCAGGATGCGGGCACATGCCTGCAGAATCGCCTTTTCCAGCGCGTTTTTAACCGCTTCGCGCCGGGCGCGGGCTTCGTCGTCTTTGACGACGGCCGCCCGTCCTTCCACCTGGAGCGTCAGGTTACCGTGAGGATGGACATCCACCGGAAAAACCCCCGTCCCCATCATGATCAGAAATATCATGAGCAGTCTGTTTTTCATGGCCTAATCCTGTCTGGTCTTATGATGTGCGCCGGCGGTCTTGATTTTTTCAATCTCTTCCCGAATCACTCGCTGGGCGATCTCCGGAATCATTTCCCTGGCCATTTTTTCGATGATTTCCACGGCCTGTTTCATGATCGCTTCTTTCATCTGCGGGCTCACAAGATGATCGTCAACCACATCCGTCAGGTCATGCATGGAATGGCCGTTTGATTTGACGCGCTCGTAACCGCGGCCGTCAATTACAATAATCTGCTGCGGATTTTTCCCGTCGCCCGACCGGCGGCCCTGCCCGACCCTTTCGTCGTAGACGTCGGTCAGCTCGACAATTTTTCTGCCTTCGACCTTTCCGGAATTCTCCGCCATCTGATCTGCTCCACCTGCATCAATAAAACCACCGGTTTCCCGCCGGTTTTGCTCTGGAATTATCATAGCGCCGGAAACTCTTCAAGCAATATATCCCGACGGCCGCTTTCCCTATGGATTGGGAATCCGGCGAATTTTCAGGGCTGCGTCATATACTTGCTTCCGCGGTAATCCGGTCTGCCCAGCCACACGGGCAACGGCATCCCGCAGCGACAGGGACTGTTCGTCGCAAAGCTGCCGCAGCATTTCGCGAAAATCGTCTTCAGTCAGGGATACCGCTGCGCGCTGCGCCTGCTCAAGAAGTACCGTGAATTCTCCCCGGGGCTTCGTCGCGGACAAGACCGGAAGAATCTCGGATATCTTCCCCCGGGCGATTTCTTCGAAGACCTTGGTAAGCTCTCGCGCCATGACCATCTCCCGGTCGCCCAGAATCTCGCAAACATCTTTTAAGGCGGCGATGATTCTGACCGGGGACTCATAAAACACCAGGGTCGTCTCCACATGCCGGAGCGTTTCGAGATACCGACGGCGCTTGTTTTCCTTTGCCGGCAGGAAACCGCAAAAGAAAAAGGCGTCGGCGGGAAAACCGCCGGCGGAAAGAGCCGCAGCCAGCGCACAGGCGCCGGGAACAGGAACCACGGCGATCCGCTCGTCAAGCGCCGCGCGGACCAGATGATGGCCGGGATCGGAAATGCACGGTGTTCCGGCATCGGAAACATAAGCCACGCTCATGCCGTCCCGGATTTTGGCGAGAATGCGGGTGCTTCGCTCCTTTTCATTGTGTTCGTGCAGACTGAGAAGCGGCGTGCCGATGCCGTGGGCATTAAGGAGAATTCGGGTATGGCGCGTATCTTCCGCGGCAATCAGACCGACCTCCCTTAAAATCCGCAGCGCCCGGAGCGTGATGTCCTCCAGGTTCCCGATCGGCGTGGCCACCACATAAAGGGTTCCCGGCTTTTTCTCTGCGCTTTTGTCCATGTTCCTCAAAACAAATCCCTTTTTGTTGTTGACTTATTTGGCCTGTTTCGGCTTAAATAGCAAGAGTAAAAATTCAACCACGAGTGATGCTTGGACCTGAAATGACGAAACGAATATTAATCACCGGCGGCGCAGGTTTCTTAGGTTCCCACCTCTGTGAACGCCTGCTCGGCGAAGGACAAGACGTCCTTTGCCTGGACAACTTTTTCACCGGCAGCAAGGACAACATCGCCCATTTGCTGGGGCATCCGCGCTTTGAATTGATCCGCCACGACATAACCATTCCGATCTATCTGGAAGTCGACGAAATTTACAACCTGGCCTGCCCGGCATCGCCTGTGCATTATCAGTTTAATCCCATCAAGACCATCAAAACGAACGTCATGGGAGCGATCAATGTTCTGGGCATCGCCAAGAGAACCAAAGCCAGGGTGCTTCAGGCCTCCACATCGGAAGTCTACGGGGACCCCGACGTTCATCCGCAGCAGGAATCCTACTGGGGACGCGTCAATCCCATCGGCATCCGCAGCTGCTACGACGAAGGGAAAAGAGCCGCCGAATGCCTGATGATGGACTACCGGCGGCAAAATGCGGTGAATACGAAGATCGTGCGGATCTTCAACACCTATGGTCCCCGAATGGCCGTCAATGACGGGCGCGTCGTCAGCAATTTCATCATCCAGGCCCTGCGGGGCAAGAACATCACTGTCTACGGGGACGGCAGCCACACGCGGTCCTTTTGTTACTGCGACGATCTGATCGACGGCCTCGTCCGCATGATGAATTCCTCCGACGATTTTTTCGGACCGGTCAACATCGGCAATCCCGGCGAATTCACCATCCTGGAACTGGCCAGGCTCGTCATCGACCTGACCGGCAGCTCATCGAAAATTGATTTTCAGCCCCTGCCCGCCGACGATCCGGCGCAGCGCAAGCCGGATATCACACTCGCGAAAAACAAGCTCGACTGGCTGCCGAAAATTCCCCTGGAACAGGGCCTGATCAACACCATTACATATTTTCAGGAGATCCTGCAAAAGCAGTCCTGACTTACGGAAGGGAAAAGAAGCGCATATGGAGTTCAAAAAAAACATCCTCGGCATCGGAGCGGGTTACGTGGGCGCGCCGTCCATGGTGATGATCGCCTCCAAATGTCCGGACTATAAAGTGACCGTCGTCGACATCAATCCGCAGCGGATCGCGGCCTGGAACTCGGAAGAGCTTCCGGTATACGAACCGGGGCTCGAGGAGATCGTACGCAAGACGCGCGGCAAAAATCTGTTTTTTTCCACGGACGTCGAAGAAGAAATTCGAAAAAGCGACATCATCTTCGTCTGCGTCAACACGCCGACCAAAACCTTCGGCGCGGGCGCCGGCATGGCCGCCGACCTGCAATACTGGGAGAAGACGGCCCGGCAGATTCTGGAGAACTCACCGTCGTCGAAAATTGTCGTCGAAAAAAGCACGCTGCCCATCAAAACCGCGCAGGCGATGGAACGCATTCTGTCTTCCGGAAAAGGAGACATCACCTTTGACGTCCTGTCCAATCCGGAGTTCATGGCGGAAGGCACGGCCGTAAATGATCTGGAATATCCCGACCGGGTGCTTATCGGCTCCCGTGAAACCCCCCGCGGTCTTGCGGCCCGCCGGCAGTTGGTGGACATTTACGCCCGTTGGGTGCCTTCGGAAAAAATCATCACCTCGAATATTTGGAGCGCCGAACTTTCCAAACTGGTGGCCAACGCGTTTTTGGCGCAACGGGTGTCATCGGTCAATTCCATATCGGCCCTGTGCGAAAAGGCGGATGCCGACATCTCGGAAGTGGCCTACGCGGTGGGCATGGACAGCCGCATCGGCGCCAAATTTCTCAAGGCCGGCATCGGCTTCGGCGGCTCCTGCTTCAAGAAGGATATTTTGAATCTGGTCTACCTCTGCCGTTTCTACGGTTTGCCGGAGGTCGCCGACTACTGGGAAAGCGTGGTCCGCATCAATGAATACCAGCAGGACCGTTTCATCGCCAACGTTCTGCAATCCATGTTCAACACGCTGGCCGGAAAAAAAATCTGTGTCCTGGGCTTCGCCTTCAAGGCGGATACGGGAGACACGCGCGAAAGCCCGGCCATTTATATCACCCGGAAACTGCTGGCAGAGCATGCCGAAGTGGTCATTTCCGATCCGAAGGCGCTCTCCAACGCCGCTCTGGATCTGGCGGACGAAAAAGGAACGATCCGCTACGTCGAAGACCCCTACAAGGCGGCCGCCGGCTGCCATGCGCTGGCCGTCATGACGGATTGGGAGTTGTACCGCCGGCTCGATTACCGGAAGATTTATGAATCGATGGTCAAACCCGCCTTCATTTTTGACGGCCGCAACATTCTCGACCATCGCCAGTGCTTTGACATCGGCTTCAACGTGTTTCCGATCGGCAAACCGGCCTTAACACGCTTTTAGAAAGCGATAAAATCGAAGGCGTTTGGAATCCAGCGGATCTCGTTTCCGGAAGGTTCCAGTAAAACAGCCACAACGTCAAAGCGGGCGCGGGCTTCGTCTTGCTTTTTCTCCCGGAGGTACCACAGGGCCAGTTGCGACATTTTTCTCTGCTTCCCGATTCCCACCGCCTGTTCGGGAAACCCCAGCGCGCTGGATTTTCTGGCCTTGACTTCGACAAACACCAGCTCGTTTTTGTCCCGGGCCACAATATCGATTTCGCCGATCGGACAGCGGTAATTGACCTCAATAATCCGAAAGCCCTTTTTCCGTAAATAATCGACGGCGATGGCCTCTCCCCTTTTTCCGGTGGAGATGCGGCTCATGTCTTTCGTTTTCATGACCAATCCAGCTCCGTCTGCCGGTTTTTTAAATGAAACGACCGGCGATGAATCTTGCACATGCCGATCTCTTCGAGAATGCGGCGGTGTTCGGCCGTGCCGTACCCTTTGTTCTGAAGAAAATTGTACTGGGGAAACTGCCGGTGATAAATTTCCATGATCCGGTCGCGGGAAACCTTGGCCACGATAGACGCGGCGGCGATGGATACGCTGCGGGCGTCGCCTTTGACGAGCGCCTTCTGCGGCAGGTCGAGGGGGATCGTGTGCAGACCGTCCACCAGGATGAAATCGGGAACAGCGGCAAGCTCCAGCACGGCTTCGCGCATCGCCTGCAGCGAAGCCCGGAGAATGTTGATGCGGTCGATGACGTCGGCGTCCGCGACGCCCACGCCGACCGCGACTGCTTCCTGTGCGATCACTTTGTACAGTTCATCTCTTTTGCGGGCGGAGAGTTTCTTGGAATCATTGATGGCGGAATTGGAATAGTCGGGGGGAAAAATGACGGCGGCAGCGACAACGGGTCCGGCCAGCGGACCGCGGCCCGCTTCGTCCACGCCGGCAATCCGGCGATAGCCTTCACCAGAGGCAAGCTTTTCAAAAGTATTCATCGTCCGAGGAAAAGCCCTTTTACGCAACAAAGCCCGGCACAACATCCGTCGTCCGGGCTTCATTCATTGCTTTCAGCGGCGCTCCCGTCCTGCATCTTTCGGGGCGTCGCACCTGGCATTCAGCAAGGGGTAAAGCATCATTTGTTGGCGGCTTCTCTGATTCTTGCTTTCTTGCCCCGCAGACTTCTCAGGTAATAAAGGCGTGAACGGCGCACCAGGCCTTTGGTCATGACTTCCACGCGGTCAATCACCGGCGAGTGCATGGGAAAAGTTCTTTCCACGCCGATGCCGTAGGACACTTTCCGAACCGTGAAGTTCGCCCGGCTGTTACCGCGCCGCTTGCGAATGACCACGCCTTCAAAAGCCTGGATTCTCTGCTTCTGGCCTTCGATGATGCGCACATATACTTTGACGGTATCACCCGCTTTGAAGGCGGGAATATCGCCTCTCATCTGTTCTTTTTCTACCATTTCCAAAACATTCATCGTCTATTTCCTCCTGCGAAACTCGCCGTATTATTTTTCTTAAGCATTGCTGATCCTGTCCAAAATGATCGCGACGGCCGACCGGACCGCCAGGTGATTATATTCGCCCGTCCCCCGGATCGGTTCCAGGCGATAATCCGCCCGCTGGACGACCTCCGGCGCGACGCCCCACCCTGTACCAAAAATTAAAAGATAAGGCAAACGATTATTGCTCAGAAATTCCCTGAGCTTGCCGCATGTCAGCACGTCGCCCTCGAGGCCTGCCCCCGTTACCGCCGTTTTCGCTGCACAGCCCGTCTCCGCTTTGATTTGGTCCAGCGCGTTTTCCAGAGTGGACTGAATCTCAACTTTTTCAAAAGCCTCCCGCCGGAAGGGATTATGCGCGGCGCCGTGTCCAAAGCGCCAGTGATCGATGATTCGTCGCGCCAGTTCGCGCTGCAGGGCAACCGGATTGACAACGAAAAATTTTTCCACGCCGAAGGTTTTCGCCGTCCGGGCGATATCGTGAAGATCCATGTTGGCAATGGCGGTCGTCACCACACTGCCCGCTTTATTGAGCACCGGATAATGTAAAAGAGCGAGATAAAGTTTACCCGCCCGGGGAAGCTGCTTTTCCATTCGCGCATCACCCCCGCCAAAAAAGTTGATCTTACTACCTTAAATAAATCCGGAAATCAAGATTTTAAATCTGATCAAGGCGGATTTTTTCCAATATTTTTTTATCTTCATCGGAAAGATCCGCCGTTTCGAGCAGGTCGGGACGGCGCAACCAGGTCCGTTTCAGCGCCTCCGCCTTCTGCCAGCGCTCAATCTGGGCGTGGTTCCCGGAAACGAGCACCTCCGGAACGCGCCACCCTTTGTATTCGGCCGGTCGGGTGTACTGGGGATACTCGAGAAGACCGCGGGTAAAGGACTCCGCGGTGACGGAGGCGTCATTGCCCAGAACGCCCGGAATCAATCGGGATACCGCGTCGATGACAACCAGCGCGGAGAGCTCTCCTCCGGTCAGGATGTAATCGCCGATGGAAATTTCCCGGTCGGCAAGGTGCTGCCGGATGCGTTCGTCAAATCCTTCATAACGCCCGCACACCAGAATCAAATGCTGCCGCCGGGCCAGCTCTCCGGCGATTTTCTGGGTGAACGTCCGCCCCTGCGGAGTGAGCAAAACGACTTCCCCCGGAACGCCTTTCCGCTTCACCGCCGCCAGCGCCCTTTCGACGGGCTCCACCTTCATCACCATGCCGCACCCGCCGCCGTAGGGGGCGTCATCGGTCATGTTGTGCTTGTCTTCGGTCCAGTCGCGAATGTTGTGCAGACCGATTTCAATGAGACCTTTGTCGCAGGCTTTTTTAAGCAGACTGTACTGCAGCGGAGAGCGCAGCATCTCCGGGAAAATGGACAGGACATCGAATCGGATCACGTCTTCAGTCCTTCCAGCAAATTGACGGTTATTCGACGCGAGGCAAGATCGATGTTCACGACGGCGTCGACGATGGCCGGAATCAGATATTCGGCCTCGCCGTTGCGGCACACATAGACATCGTTGCTCCCCGTCGGAAAGATGGATGCAACATGCCCCAGGAACAGGCCTTCGGTTGTATAGACTTCCAGTCCGATGATGTCCTGCCAGTAGTATTCGCCGTCGGGCAACGCGCCGAGCCGCTCGCGCGGCATCAGCAATTTGCAGCCGATCAACGCCCGGGCCGCCTCAACATCGGCGACGTCCTGAAATTCGAGATACAGAAACTTGCCGGCGGAATCGATCTTTTTGACCGGGTGGCGGCTCCTCCGGCCGGAGCGGAATTCCAAATCAATGAACTCCAGCCCCGTCAGAATCTCCTGCGACTCCAGAAAAGAAAGAGCCTTGAGGCAACCGCGGAGACCGCGTGTTTTGACGATCTCCCCAAAGACAAAGAGATCCATGCGCTATTCAATAATTTCCAGAACCGCCCGCTTGTGCACCTTAGCGGAGGTAGCGCTCAAAATCGTGCGAATGGCTTTGGCCGTTCTGCCCTGCTTGCCGATGACCTTTCCCAGATCTTCTTTGGCCACGCGCAACTCAATAACGGACGTCTGCTCGCCGATGACTTCAGTCACTTCCACCTTATCGGGATTATCAACTAAGGATTGAGAGATATACTTGATCAATTCCTTCATCGTCAGCACCTCCACTAATTTTGGTTAACGCTTCTGGAAAATTCAACTCAATATTCGCACGGCTTGTTTAATTTTTATATGATGTGAGGTAGAGTCTTTATCTCATATCTTAAAAAATACCGCAACAGCAAACAGCTACTTTACACTGGCCACGATGCCTTTGGTCTTCAGCAAGTGAGAAACCGTCAGCGTCGGCTTGGCCCCTTTGGACAACCAATCGCGGACGCGGTCTTCCTTCAGATAAATTTCTGCGGGATTTTTTTTGGGATCATAATTTCCTAAAATTTCGAGAAATCTTCCGTCGCGGGGATATTCTTTATCCGCTGCGACAATACGGTAAAAAGGTTTGCCTTTCGCGCCCATACGCGTTAATCGAATTTTAACTGCCATCTAGTTTTTCTTAAGACCTCCTTTAAAAAAATAATAATTTTGAGTCTTTTTTATCATAGTTCATTTTATTTTAAAAGGGGAAATTCCTCATGAACGACTTGACGCCGCCTTTGGAATTGATCTTTTTCATCATCTTGCGGATCTCGATGTAATTCTTCAGGAGCCGGTTCACGTCCTGGACGGTCGTTCCGCTGCCCAGAGCGATTCGCTTGCGCCGGCGGCCGTCGATGATCGAATAATTGTTCCGCTCCTTGTGGGTCATGGAGTCGATGATCGCCGCAATTTTCACGAGATCTTTTTCGTCCGGCTGCATTTCCTTGAGCGCCTTTAATTTCCCCATCCCGGGAATCATGCCGATCATATCCTTGAGAGATCCCATCTTCTTGATCTGCTTGAGCTGGTTGCGAAAGTCTTCCAGCGTAAAGTCATTTTTCCGGAGGCTCTCCTGCATCTGTCGGGCGGTTTTTTCATCGATCGTCGCCTGGGCCTTTTCCACCAGGGATAAAATGTCCCCCATGCCGAGAATCCGGTTGGCCATCCGCTCGGGATGGAACACCTCCAGCGCGTCGATCTTTTCGCCCACACCCACAAACTTGATGGGCTTACCGACGACAGCTTTCAGGGAAAGGGCCGCGCCGCCGCGCGCGTCGCCGTCCATCTTGGTCATGATCACGCCGTCGATGCCGATCTGTTCGTTGAACCGCGCTCCGACGTTGACGGCGTCCTGGCCGGTCATGGCATCCGCCACATACAGAATTTCCGACGGATTGATCTTTTCCTTGATTTTCTTAAGCTCGTCCATCAGCGGCTCGTCGATATGCAGGCGTCCGGCCGTATCGATGAGCACCACCTCATAGCCTTCCTTTTTCGCCTGCTCCACCGCCTGAACGCATATCTTGACGGGATCGCGCAAATCGCCCGCGTCATAAACGCCGGCGGAAATCTGCCGCCCCAGAACGGCAAGCTGCTCCATGGCCGCAGGCCGGTAGACATCCGCCGATACCAGATAAACTTTTTTCTCCTTCGACAAAAGCCGCGCCAGTTTGGCGGCCGTCGTCGTTTTTCCGCAGCCCTGTAAACCGATCAGCATGACGGGCGCGGGAATCCGGGACCCGAATTTGATATGAACGCTCTGGCTGCCCATCAGTTCCACCAGGCGGTCATGCACAACCTTGACGACCTGCTGACCGGGTGTGATGCTTTCCAGAACTTCCCTGCCGATCGCCCTCCCGCGGACATCCTCGACAAAATCCTTGACGACCTTGAAATTGACATCCGCTTCCAGAAGCGCCATGCGGATTTCCTTAAGCGCAGCGTTGACGCTTTCCTCGTCCAGAATCCCCCGTCCCTTGAGTTTCTTGAAAATCCCTTCGAGTTTTTCCGCTAAATTTTCGAACATAAATCTCAGCCTTTATCCGGTTACTGCTTCCGGCCCGCGTTCTTCTCGACGGGACGGATGATGCATTGTGTTTTGACCTTTCTGGAAATCTTGTCGGCGGCCGCCTGCGCCCTGGCCCGGTTTTCGAATTCCGCGGCAATGACGCGATACCAGGTTCCCTTCCCCTTCAGTTCCACCTTCACGACTTTCGAGGCATATCCCATGGCATCCACCGTTTTGGAAATCTGGGCGGCTTTCGCCCTATCCTTCAGAGACGCCACATGGACAACATACGGCGTTGGAGAGCCGGAAGGAACCTCTCCGGCGGCAGCAGAGACGTCGGTTTTTGTCTCTGCCACGGGAATTTCCGCCGGCGCAACCGGCTCTTCCCTGCGCGGCTCGGGCGGCGGGGGCGGCGGCGCCCGAGCAATGATATCCGCCACCACGTCGGCATCCGTTTTGCTGTCCGCCGGCGCCTGCTCGATCGAAGGAATTTTCTGCGTCGTGAGAGCGTCATGAAACGCCAGGTCCATCCCGGATTTGTCCTCGCCTCGGTCTTCGCCGGCCGGTTTCTTTACGGCAACCGCTACTTTCGACGGACGCCAGAACAGGGCCAAAAACCGCTGCGGCGCGGATGCGATTTTTTCCGGATAGCTATCAATGTTTTTCCCGACGCCTACACCCAGCAAAAAGGCCAGACACAGTAAAACCGCCATTCCGCTGATGACGAGAACGAGCCCGGTCTTTCCAAGTTTCCATTCAAATTTTTTGATGTTTCCGGTGCCCATTTCGCCCTCTACATTTTTTCCGGCGCCCCCACTCCCAGAATACCGAGGGCGTTGGCCAGAACGATACGCACGGCATCAACCAGCACAAGCCGCGCGCCGGAAAGCCCCACGTCATCCGTCACCACTTTGTTTTTGTTGTAGTAGCTATGAAAAATCCCCGCCAGGTCGTTCAGGTAAAAGGTTATGCGATGGACCTCCAGCGCTTGGGCCGCGCCTTCAAGCATTTCAGGATAGCGCCCCATCATTTTGATCAGGGTTTTCTCCTCCGGTTCGCCGAGCAGCGAGGCATCGATCCGATCGAACGCCGGCAGCGCCAGCCCGCGTTCCTGCGCGGTCCGTAAAATGCTGCAAATTCTGGCGTGCGCATACTGAACATAGAAAACCGGGTTTTCGTTGGTTTGCTTCTTGGCGACCTCCAGATCGAAATCCAGATGGCTGTCGGAGCGCCGCATCAGGAAATTATAACGGGCCGCATCCCGCCCCACTTCGTCGAGCACTTCGCGCAGAGTGACGAACTCGCCGGAACGCGTGGACATGGCCACCGGTTCGCCGGCGCGCAGCAGGTTCACCAGTTGCACCAGAATAATCTTTAAATCGTTTTGATCGTGCCCGAGCGCCTGAATGGCCGCCCAGAGACGGGGCATATACCCATGGTGGTCCGCTCCCCAGATATCGATCAGCAGATCGAATCCCCGGGCAAATTTATTTCGATGATAGGCGATATCGGCGGCAAAATACGTCGGGTCGCCGTTTTTCCGAATGACCACCCGGTCTTTTTCATCGCCGTAAGCCGTCGTCTTGAACCACAACGTCTCGCCGTCCGAATAGATGAAGCCCTGATCCTTTAAAGTATTCAGCAGCCGGTTGACGCCGTCTTCCTGATACAGTTCCCTTTCGCTGAAATAACAATCGAAGACCACGCCGAAGTCCCTGAGGTCTCCTTTGATGCCTTCCAGAATGACGGAACCGGCGAGGGCGTTGAAAACCGAAATGGTGTCGTCCTCGTTTTCGGCGAGATACCGGTTGCCGTCCTTTTGGAGGATTTCACCGGCAATGTCTTTAATATAATCGCCCTGGTAGCAGTTCTCGGGAAACGCAATGGTGTCGCCCAGGAGCTCCCGATAGCGATACAGGACGGATTTGCCCAGGTTATTCATCTGGTTTCCCGCGTCGTTGATATAATACTCTCGGGACACGCGATACCCCGTTGCCGCAAGCAGGTTGGACAAGACATCACCCACCACTGCACCACGCGCATGCCCGATATGCAGGGGCCCGGTGGGATTGGCGCTCACGAACTCCACCTGAACCTTCTTTCCCTGTCCGAGATTGACCCGTCCGTAGGCTTCCTTCTGTTCATGAATCCTCTGAAGGATTTTCCGCCAGAAATCATCCCGGATGCGAAAATTCAAAAAACCGGGTCCGGCGATTTCGACTTTGTCGAGAAGCTTTTCCGGGTCAGAAATATTTTCCAAAATGGCCTGGGCGATTTTCCGCGGATTTTGTTTGGCGAGCGACGCCAGGACCATGGCGGCGTTGCAGGCGTAATCGCCGTGCTCGGGATTGGCCGGCACCTCTATTTCAATCGGCGGCAGTTGCACCTCCGGCAGCAAACCTTTCTGCACGCAGTTTAAGACGGCTTCGGCAATGATTGACGCAAGTTGATTCTTCATGGAACGGGCAAAAACCTTTCTTTAAAAAAAAATGACAAGCGGCTTTTATCATTTGCCGCTTGTCATGGCAAGTTGAACTATTGATGGGGGATGTCAGCGGCCGATCCATCTACTGCAGTTTCCTGATATCGGCCTTAGTTTCGCAGTTTTTCTTTTAAGCGAATCCTTCCTGCTAAGGCCTGATGCGCCGGTCCTGCCAGTAAATCAAACTGCCCCGCGGATCGTTGGAAAGATTGGGATCCTGCAGCTGCTGGACATGATCGCCGACGCTCTGCGAATAATAAAGATTTGCCGAACCGTCCGGCCCCACGGAAACAACGACGGCAGACATGACGCCGCTTCCTTCCTCCGTTATATACTTGGCATCACTTCCCCAATACCCTTTCGCGGTGATATAGTTCATGTTGTATATTCTGGAACTTCCCGGCGCATTGCACGGATCGCTGTTTTCTCCCCCCGTGTCCGGAACGTAGGTCGTAAAATACAGTCTTCCCTGATAAATGGTCGGCTCGGCCAGAACTTTCTCGCTTTTGGGAAACTGAATCCACCACCCGTTTTTTGAAGAAATGTTTCCGTCTTCATAAACATCAGCTGCCTGTGAAGGCGTGATTGAATCCAAATCCGAAACAGTGTACGCCGAATCACCGTTATTTCTTCTGTCCTTGATTGCATAAAACCTTTCCTGGGCATTGGGCGCGGTAGGCTGGGTTTTGTCGCCCGTTCCGACGTACACCCACAGGTTATAAGACGGATCCATGCTGACGGCCGCCGATGTGTAGATGGGCCGGTTTCCCGCATTGTCATTATTATTGAACATCATTCCGCCGCTCCAGTTGGATTCGGTGCAGGTTGACTGATCCGATTTGCGGCAGAATTGAAACCTCCAGATATTGCCTGCCAAATCACCAACATAGGCTCTATCGATAAAGCCGTCGTTGTCGGAATCCACGGCCGAAGGCCCGGCCGGAACGTCTCCTTTAAGCGCCCCCGAACTCGTTGCGTACGTGTATTTCCAGAGGATATCGCCGTTGGAGAGGTCAATCACGTAAAATCCTTTGCCGCGGGTGTCGTTTCCTCCATCCAGCGCACAGGTGCGGCCTTTGGCCAGACCGCACCCGGAATAGCCGCCGCCGATAAGTCCAATCCATCGCTCAATATTATTAATCCGAACTCGTCCGATAAACATTTTGCTCCAGGCTTGCCCGAGATACTTCCCTTCGTCCTCCGGCAAGCCGGTATTGGCGCCGATACGCCATAAAAACGGCCAGTTGACGGTATCATCCGCCGTATCGGAAGCGTCAAAAGCGTAATACCCGCAATAGTTGGGATGTGTTGCTGTCCAGTAGGGACTGAAACCGGCCGAACTGTCCGCGTCGCACGATACCGATGAACTCCAAAGCGTGCTGGTTCCGCCCCGGCCCAGCGCCGTCACCAGCAGGGTTTTCCACTCGCTCTCCGTTTTCGTTGTGTTGGAAATATCCGTGGCGCTGCCATCCTGCACCCATATTTCCGCCGCGCTGGTCGGTCCGTCGACGTAGTATTGACGCGATTTATCGAGCGGATGCTGGCCGTAGGTATGATAAATCAGCTTCAGACGTCTTAACTGGTTGGGCGGAATAAAGCTCCACAGCTCCTTGCCGCCTCCGTCCGCTCCCAGTTCTCCTGTTTTAAAAGCATGCAACTGGCCGTCATTGGCGCCCACAATCATGAAACGGTTGTGGTAAGCGTCGTTGGCGGATGTCCGGATATGATTCGAGCGAAACGTGTCAAAGGCCTTCGGCGACGCGTTATCCCACTGATCGTAAAACAAGGCGTTCGGCGTACCGATGGACATGGGCGAGGAATGGAAAATATCTCCCAAACGCCAGTAGGCGGGGGGCTGGCGGCAATCTGATCGCCTTGCCTGAAAAAGCCGATGATATTGGATCTTTCGGTGGCGTCAGCGGCATTCAGCTTTGCGGCCGTCAAGTCCGACGTCGTGGCCTTGAAATCAACCAGAACATTTCCAATAAGCGTTTTTATGACTCTGCCCGTCTCACTTTGACTGTTTAAAACGCTGGCCGCATCCCATGCCGCATCCCATGTCGAGGGCGTGATAATGGCGCCCGTTGTAGCATTGATATTGTACCTTTTCAAATGTCCTCGCCACAATGGGCAATCGGACGTTTCAAAAGAGGCTTCATAGATAAAATTTTCATCGGCCGTTCGAATTGCCTGAATGGACGCTGTGGTAAAGGAATAACTGGCGCCGCTGATGGCATTCATGGCAACCTTCAGCGACTTGGTCAGTTTATCTCCGTCCTCCGCAATGAATGCGTAGCCCGAAAGATCCAGATAACCGGGATCGTTGATCGTTGACTTGAAATTGGCGGTCGAGGATCCCTGACAATCCGCCGCCGCGAGATCGCTGCTCTGCTCCATACAACTGGCGGTGACGCCCGACGGGAAACAGGCCGCCGCCGTCGCGGCGGGAAAAGGACAAGTTCCCGCGGAAGTGCTGAAGGTGCAGCAGTTGGCCGCGCTCGCCGTCCCGCAGTTGGTTCCTTTGGGAATACCGTAATCAGCCGGATTTCCGGTATTCTCTGCATCTGTATCGGGATTGTCCGTGCCGCCGTAATAGGCCATCCAATTGAGCGTATTTTTCAGGTAGGACGGCATCACCGAACCAAAGCCGACTACGAACAGTTTATAACCGTGATCGTTCAAAGCTTTGGCCGCCGCCACCACTTCGCGGCGACGCTCGTACATATGCGCCTGGCATTCGGAACCGTCGCCATCGCAGGCATACGTATCCGCTCCGTCCGAAACCAGGATGACGAACTTTTGCCGGCAGGCTTTGCCGGGATCGGCGTTGGTATAGTTCGGCGGAGTTCCGTTTTTATGCAGGTCCAGATATTTTTTCGCTTCCTTCAAGGCGGCGGAAAGCGGCGTTCCTCCGTCCGCGCTGGCTTTCGCAATACATTCGCCTGTTGCACAGGTATCCGTTATGAGACAACTGGAATTTTCGCCTGTTTTGCCGCAATAGGTAAGCTGATAGGACGTACCTGTGAGTTTACCGTAATCGCTGATATAAGTAACCAGTTTGTTTTTCCCTGTGGCGGGATCGCCGCCTGTATCATTGCCGCCCTTGAATCGCATGTAACCGATGCGCACATTCAAACCGGACGCGTCGTTTTTATCTATTATGCCGTCGTTGTTGAAATCCATGACGTTGAAAAGCGCCCGCTTGGCAATCGCCACACGCCGGCAATCGACTTTGCAGGTGGGATGAATGAAGTTGGACTTACAAAAACCGCCCGCGCATTTCGTATCGCCGTAATAACTGTGATCGGCACAATTTGTCGTATCCGCCGTGCAGGCGGTGGAAGATCCGTATACGAAAGTGTCATCGCCGGCCGGATTCCAGTCCATGGACCCGGACAAGTCCAGCAGAATCAAGGCATCCGGTGCCGCACCGCCGAAGGTATCCTGCTCGTCGTTGGCCGGAGGTATTTCATCTTCCGTCTGCGCCAAAGCACATAGCGGCAGGCACAGAAACAAAACGAGCAGAAGAATATTTGCCCAGGCGCTCAAGCTCTTTCTGGTAAACATACGCTTTCTCCTCTTTCAATAAAGTCAACATGCCAATTGGACTGCAGAACGTATTTCCCGAATTTCATACCTTTACAAACCACCCTGTTGCGTATCTGACGGGCTCGGTGCATAAGCTACTCCCACATCAATGCTGGTTTGCGAATTGTATGTTGTGTCCTTGCCGGTCACCGTTGTACGGAATATTGCACCGGCATAAGCCTTGCTTAAATCCGAACCTGGGATGATGATGGAGGGGTGAGCGGTATCCCGGATGGGCAGGCTTGCGTCAAACTCGGCGCTGGGATCTCTGGCTGTATCGATTTTTCTTCCGGAAATCGCAGTGAGACTTTGCGGATTCAGCGTCCGGCAAACTTCATTCACCCCCGCTTCGGCGGCTGAAAAGGCTTTTCTTTCGCCGATCAGACGCGAACTGATGCGGATATCCTGAGATGTCATGGTCAGGGCGAAAAAACCGACGGCCACCATAATCATCACGGCCATGATCGCCGCCAGCAGAGCAAAGCCGTCTTGCGACGTTAAACACTTTTTAAAAATTCGGCATGAATACGGCATGGTTCCTCACTAATACATCGGTGGAGTAAATCATTTTTTTCCGTTGCTGTGTGGCGGTATCGACGTCTTTGGTTTCGGCGGCAATATTGATACGGATTCTCCGGATGGCCGGAATATTGATGGTACCCGTCAGCTCCGCACCCGTCCGATCAAAATATTGAAACAGGGGAAGAGCCGAGGGAGAAGTCGCGTTGTTGTAAATCCGTGTCCCCGGCAAATCTCCTCCTAAAATCGCCTGGTTGGTTCCGCAGGAAATGCTGCGCCGAACGGCGCTCGTCGCCGCATTGTAGGAATAAAAAATGAATTCATTGTCCGCGTCGCCGATAATTCCGTACGTCGGCGGCGAACCTTCCGGCCCCAGATCCATGGCGATAAAAAGATTGTTGGCGTCGGCGTAAAGGATACCACGGTTGGCCGCAGTAGGCGTCGGAACAGCAATCACGGATTTCACGTTACTGCAGACGTCTATGGCGTCGGTAGTCGTCAAATTTGTCCAAGTATCCCCCGACATCGACGGATTGAAAGACGCCATGCGAATTTCGGAGGCCATGAAATCGAGCACCAGACGCGTATCCTGCTGGGTCACCACCCTTCTGCCCAGACTGGCTGATGTGCGCTGCGTCAGGACCATCACGCCGTAAACTCCCGCGACGATGATGAGACCGACGACAACGCCTACTAAAACTTCAACCAGTGTAAATCCGTTTTTTCTCATCGCATTGTCTCTGCTGGTCATCCCTGTTTAAAAGTTATAATGCCGTGTGGCGATGATGGAACTTCTGACGCCTGACGCCGGACCGCCCGGCCAGGTGACCTGAACGTGGACAATCCAGGCGTTGGTCGCTCCCGCCGCCGTATTAACAAATGTCCGCACCGTGAAAAAAGCATCGGTTGTGGAAACTGTCAGCGCGCCGTTAACTGTGTATTTTGTCACAAAAGGATCCGTCGGCGTCAACGTAATGGATATGTTTTGATTCATGATAGCATATTCCCGCGCTTCCAGTTCCGACTGCATGATATAGGCCGCCCGGCCCATGTAATCGGCCCGGGCGCCGACATTGAGTGAAATGCTCTGCATCGGCATCAGTGAAATAATGGCGATCGCCGTCAGCACAACGGCAATCAGCGATTCGATAACAGTGATGCCTTTGTCGTTATTCATCTTTGACATAAACCCTTCCCATTAACGTAGCCGTTATTCTGACGACCTTTCCTGATTGCGCGTGCTTTAACTTCAAATGGCCGCCGCTGGCAAGCGTGCCTCTGGGCTTCATATTGACTGTAGTATTCCCTCCGAAAGCCGGCGTTTCAAAAATTGAAACAGACCGATGACCGGCCCCGATTTGTTTTGTGGCAACGTCCACCCAACTGGCGCCGACCTGATTTTGAATCACGTATTGATTTGCTCCGGCGTCGAAGGTTATCCGGTATTCCCGGTTTTCCGCCACGGCTCTCTGAAGATATAACTTAATGTCGGAAGCTGTTTCCTGCGCGGCCTCCTGGAGATTGGCTCTATCCCGGTAGCTGTTGAATATCGGCACGGCAATCGCCAGGACGACCATCAGGATCGCCATCACAACAATAAGTTCAACGATGCTGAATCCTTTTTTGTCACGTTGCATCAAACTGCGGTTCCTCTTCTCCACGAGCCCGGTGTTTAACCGAACGGGCAAGTTCGGTCACTTGTCGCTGCATTTTTTTTGAACCGAGTTCTTCCCAAACAAAACAAAAACGCCGGTTATTTTAAGGATATCGTAACCGAGTTGCTGTTGAGTGTCAATAAATTCACTCTTTACCGGCATGCGCCCGCTGAGTTCCTCCACTCCCGGCCCCGATGGTTTCGTCTCAATACCCCAACACCAGAAAACGCATGAAAATATCGCCCCAGAAAATGTAAGCCACCGCCGCCGCCGAAAGGAACGGTCCGAAAGGCACGGCGTATTTCATATCCTTTTTCTTGATAATCATGGCCGCAATCCCCACCACCGCCCCGGCCAGAGAACTGAACAGCAGAACAAAGATCAAAGCCTTCCATCCGAAAAATCCGCCGATCATCGCCAGGAGCTTGATGTCGCCGCCCCCCATCCCCTCGCGCTTGGCGATAAACTCGTAAAACAAAGCGATGGCGAGAAGAATTCCGCCTCCCACCACAAGACCGATCAGGGCTTCATGCCAGGGAACTTTCACGATAAAGACGGCCGCCAGAAAAAAAACCGGAATGCCGGGCAGCGATAAGATATCCGGAATGATTTGATGATCGATGTCAATGAATGCAATGACGATCAATACGGCTGTAAAAATAAAGAATACCAGAAAGTTGAGCGTCGGGCCGAATTTCAGAAAAAGCGCGAGCGCCAGCAAGCCGCTGATCAGCTCGACCAACGGGTAGCGCCAGGATATTTTTGCTCCGCAGTCCCGGCATCTGCCCCGCAGCAGAATAAAGCTGATGATCGGAATATTATCGTAAAAACGGATGGGATGCTCGCAGGAGGGACACCGAGAAAGAGGCTTGACGATGGACTGGCCCGCCGGAATCCGGAAAATGCAGACATTGAGAAAACTTCCGATGGCAGCGCCGAAAATAAAGGCAAACACACTGAAGATCATGAGCAATCTCTTTCGTTGATTTTCTCTTTTACGGGATATTCCGGAACGCGGGACATGTGAACCGCTCGGCAGCCCTGCGACCCTATCCCATCCCAAGGACTTAGGCCAGTAACTTTGCGTCCCGCCCTTTCAGGAGGTTTGCCCTTCTCAAGCTTCGCAATGGATCGTACACGTTTTTTAACAGAAGTCAATAAATTTATTGTGATTCCCGTCACCATTCCGGTCGCTTGCCGTACGAATTCCGGCTCCGTCGGCGGTCAACCTGGGCGACCCGGACAACAAACTCTTTGCAAAGGAACGGCCTTTTAGGGTAATAATTTTTCATGATGGACGACGATTACATGAAGCTGGCCCTGAAACTCGCCGCCAGAGGACGGGGATACGCGAGCCCCAATCCGATGGTCGGCGCAGTAATTGTGAAGAACAACCGCATTATCGGCGAAGGGTATCATACCTGTTGTGGCGAAAACCACGCGGAAGTCAACGCGATAGAAAATGCAACGGAAAATGTCGCAGGATCGACCCTTTACGTAACGCTGGAACCTTGCTGTCATCACGGGAAAACGCCGCCTTGCACGGATAAAATCATTGCGCATAAAATCGCCCGGGTCGTTATCGGCGCCACCGATTCCAATCCCCTGGTTTCCTGCCGGGGCATTTCCTGCCTGCAGGAAGCGGGCATTGCTGTCGCCACCGGCGTTCTTGAAAAAGAAAGCCGCGACCTCAATGAGGTCTTCTTTCATTTCATGGAAAAGGGACGGCCCTTTGTCACGGTGAAGTACGCGCAAACCCTGGATGGCCGGATCGCCACATCGACCGGCCGGTCGCAATGGATCAGTTCTCCGGCCTCCCTGAAATTCGCTCATCGTCTGCGGGCCGAACATGATGCGATTCTGGTCGGAAGCAACACCGTGCTTGCGGACAATCCGACACTCACCGTCCGGCACGTGCGGGGCAGAAACCCTGTGAGAATTATTCTGGATTCCGGACTGATTACGCCGACGGATGCCAACGTCATGCAAAACCTCTCCGAGGCGCCGACACTGATCATCACGACGAAAGATTCCGCCGATCCTCGGTTTCAGGCTCTGTCTTCGGCCGGGGCAACCATGATAACCGTCGCTGCCGACGGGCACGGCCACGTCAATCTGACGAGCCTTTTACCGCTTCTGGCCCAGCGCAAGATTTCCTCGGTCCTGATTGAAGGCGGCGCGCAAGTCATCACATCCGCTTTCCAAAACGGTCTGGTCGATCGCCTGGTCGTGGTCACGGCGCCCAAGATCATCGGCCGGGGCATTGAAGCCGTCGGCGATCTGGGTATCCGCGACCTCGCGCAGGCCAGGATATTTTCAATCCGCAAAATTTTGAAAAAGGGGCCGGATGTCATTATGGACGCCCGCCCCGCGCGGCCAGGACCTGCCGTGCGGCCCTGATGCCGTCGAGCGCCGAACTGATGATGCCTCCGGCGTAGCCCGCTCCTTCTCCGCAGGGATAGAGGCCCTGCACGTTTTCGCTCTGACCGTCGTCGCGCCGGACGATGCGTACGGGCGACGACGTGCGCGTCTCCACACCGATCAAAGAAGCCTCTTCTGTCACGAATCCGGGCATTTTTTTGTCAAACATCCGGATTCCGGCCCGCAGGGCCCCGCCGACAAACGGCGGCAATACGTCGTCGAGACGCGCGGCCCGGACGCCGGGCAAAAAACTGGTCCACCCGAGGGTTTCCGACATTCGGTCTGCGATAAAGTCGGTCAGCCGTTGCGCGGGCGCCCGGTAATCTCCCCCTCCGGTCTCAAATGCTTTTTGCTCCCAGATCCGACGGAAGGCGAGCCCCCCGAGCGGATCGCCCGGAACGGCGAAATCTTCCGCCCGCACATTCACCACGATGGCGCTGTTGGCCAATGCTCCGCTGCGTCTGGTGTCGCTCATGCCGTTGGTGATGACGGTTTGTGAAACGGCGCTGCAGCCGATCACCTGCCCTCCCGGACACATGCAGAAGCTGTAAACGGAACGGCCCCGATCGCCGGCCGCGGCGGTGACAAAATACTCCGCCGGCGGCAGGCGTGGATCCTCCGCCCAGCGGCCGTACTGGATGCGGTTGATCAGAGACTGCGGATGCTCCAGGCGCACCCCCATGGCAAAGGGTTTGGGCGTCATCTGAACGCCTCTGGCGTTCAGATGACGGTAAGTATCGTCCGCGCCCTGGCCGATCGCCAGGATGACTTCGTCGGCTCTGATTTCCTCTTCGCCGTTGACGACGACGGCGGCAACGGCGCTGCGGGAAATGATCACGTCCGTCATCCGGGCGTGAAATCGCACGGCGCATCCCAGATCGGCAAGCTTGCGCCTCATATTGATCAAAACCCGGCGGAGCCGGTCCGTTCCGATATGCGGTTTGGCATCTGTCAGAATGGAAACGGGCGCGCCCAGATCCGCCAGGATTCTCTTGACCCAGCCGGCGGAGGGATTTTTTGTCCGGCTGGTCAGTTTTCCGTCGGAAAAGGTTCCCGCCCCTCCCTCGCCGAAAAAAACATTGCTTTCCGGATTAAGGCGTCCGCTGCGCCAAAACGTCTCGACATCGCCGATCCGTTTTTCAACCGGACTCCCCCTCTCCAGCAGGACCACCGGCAGGCCCTGCACAGACAGGGTATAGGCCGCAAAAAGGCCGGCCGGCCCTGCGCCGATGACCACAACAGGACAGCCGCCCCGCACAACCGGCGGGAAAAATCCTATTTCCGGCTCCTCCTGCAAAGCCCCGAGCTGCATACCGTCGGGAAGTGGTTCGGTTACAGAGGCGGAATCGGACAAAACGATTTTGACGGCATACACAAAATACGGCTGTCTGTTGCGCCGGGCATCGAGGGCTTTTCTCAGAATGGTGAGAGAAACGATGTCGTTTTCGGCCAGCCCCAAAGCGGCAGCCGCTTTGCCGGAAAGACGATCTTCGGTTTCTTCCAGGGCCAGAGGCAGGCCGCTCAAGCGAAAAACCTTCATTTTTTCCCCATTGCAAAAATCATTGAACTCATATAGGAAAACGGCGTTTTAAAACCATCAGCACTGTAAACGGAAACTATTTATGCCGTGGTATGCCGTCCACACAAAAAGCCGTCACGAATACAAGGCCCACAACGGTCTGACGCAAAAGCAGCTGACGTCGTTTCTACCGGAGATAGAAGTCTGGAGCAAGCGAAAAGACCGAAAAAAAAGAATCACCGTACCGCTCTTTCCCGGTTATCTTTTTGTCCAGGCCGACCTGACCAATGAAATCAAACTGGCCATTCTCAAAACGTTCGGCGTGGTGCGGATCCTGGGGAAAAAAGAAAATACGGAACCCCTGCCCGTGCCGGATGCAAAAATCCAGGCCATTTCGCGGCTCATCGCGCACAAAGCGGAAATCTTCACGATGCAGTATCCAAAAGAAGGAGAACCCGCCAGGATCATCGACGGACCTTTCACGGGTATCGAAGGCATTGTGGTTAAAAGCGATCCGGAAAAAGAGCTGTTTGTCGTTGCCATCGAATTGTTGCAGCGTTCCGTGGCCATCCGACTGGAGGGATTCCAGGTCTGCAAACCTTAAACCGCTCGTCCCTGTTCTGTTTCGTTCGTTTACAAAAAACTTGACATTCTGAACATTATGCGCAAGATAGCATCCGCCGCCGGTCGCAAATACCACGCGCAAATACCGAAAGGGAAACGGATTGTGAAAGGATTTATCAACATCACCAAAGACCTTTGTAAGGAATGTCATCTCTGTATTCATTTCTGCCCCAAAGGGCATATCATGCCGTCCAAGGAATATAATGTTCAGGGTTATCATCCCGTCTGCGTCAACGAAGAAAACGAATGCAACGGCTGCGGGATCTGCGCCACCATGTGTCCGGATGTAGCCATCGAGGTTTACCGTGAATAAAGTACTGATGTCAGGAAACAACATTATCGGCGAAGCGGCCATCCGCGCGGGTTGCCGTTTTTACGCCGGTTACCCGATAACACCCCAGAATGAACTGACCGAATACATGGCCGAGCATATCCGCAGCATCGAGGGAGGCGTCTTCATTCAGTCCGAAAGCGAGATCGCCGCCATCAACATGATCGCCGGCGCCAGCGCCGCCGGTCTCAGGGTCATGACGTCGTCCTCCAGCCCGGGCATCTCCCTGAAACAGGAAGGCATATCCTCCATGGCCGCCTGCGAACTTCCCGGCCTCATCGTCAACATCATGCGGGGCGGCCCCGGACTGGGCAACATTAGGCCTGCCCAGGGTGATTATTTTCAGGCCACCCGCGGCGGCGGCCACGGCGATTATCGGACGATCGTTCTGGGTCCGGCCACGGGCCAGGAACTGGCGGATCTGACCATGGATGCGTTTGATCTGGCGGATCAATACCGCACGCCGGTCATGATCCTGGCCGACGGCATGATGGGCCAGATGATGGAGCCGGTCACTTTCAAAAAACCCAATCCCCGGAATTACCCGGAAAAATTCATGCTGCGCGGCGCGGGCAGCGGCAAAAGCAAATTCATCCGCGGCCTGCTTCTGGATCCCATCGACAGCGAGGGACACAATTGGAAACTGGCGCGGAAGTACGCGGTCATCGCTCAGCACGAAACGCGCCACGAGGAATATCTGATCTCGGACGCGGAAATGGTGATTGTCGCATACGGCACGGCCGCGCGGATCGCCAAGGGAGCCATCAAAAGGCTGCGGGACCACGGTCTGAAAGTCGGTCTTTTCCGACCCATCACCCTCTGGCCTTTTCCGGAACTGAAGCTGCGGTCCCTGTCTTCGCGAGTCAAGAATTTTCTGGTTTTTGAAATGAGCACCGGCCAGATGCTCGAAGACGTCCGTCTTGCGCTTCAGGGTTACGCCAACATCGACTTTCACGGACGCCCCGGCGGCGCAGTGCCGACGCCCGCAGAACTGGCCAACGTCGTGGCCAAATTTTACAACAAGATAGATTGACGGGCGACCGTTTTAAGAAGGATTCCATTGATATGGCAAAAATCGTTTTTCAACATCCTCAGAGTCTGAAGCACAGTATTTTTCATTATTGCCCGGGCTGCGGCCACAGCATCGTTCACCGCATCGCCTGTGAAGTCATCGATGAAATGGGCATCCGGGGCATCACGATCGGCGTGCCCCCGGCCGGCTGCGCGGTTCTGGCCTATAATTACTTCGATGTCGATATGATTGAAGCGCCGCACGGCCGCGGACCGGCCATGGCTTCCGGCATCAAGCGCTCGCTGCCTGACCGCGTCGTGTTTTCTTATCAGGGCGACGGCGACCTGGCCGCCATCGGCATGGCGGAAAGCTTTCACGCCGCCAACCGCGGGGAAAACATCACCGTAATTTTCATCAACAACGCCGTGTACGGTATGACGGGCGGCCAGATGGCGCCGACCACCATGCTGAACCAGAAAACCACCACCAGTCCGGCCGGCCGCCAGCAGAGGCTGGACGGCTACCCCGTCAAGGTCAGTGAAATTTTTTCCAAGATCGGCGGCGTGACGTACCTGGAAAGATGTTCGGTCAGCTCTCCGGCCGGCGTCAACAAAACCAAGAAGGCCATCAAAAAAGCGTTTCAATGCCAGCTCGACGGGCTGGGTTTCTCCATGATCGAAGTGCTTTCCATGTGTCCGACCAACTGGAAAATGTCTTCCGTCGATTCCTGCAAATGGATCGACGACGTTCTGGCCAAAGAATTCCCCCCCGGCATCTATAAAGACGAGATTGCCGCGCTCAAGAAAGCGGCGGAGGGCCGGTCATGATTATCAAGGCATTTTTCTCCGGATTCGGCGGTCAGGGCGTTTTAATGATGGGCATCAGTCTGGCGAACGCCGCCATGAACAAAGGACTGCATGTCACCTATCTTCCCGCTTACGGCGCGGAGATGCGGGGCGGAACGGCCAACTGCACGGTGGCAATGGGTGATGAGGAAATCGCCTCGCCCGTGGCGTCGGAGCCGGATTACCTGGTGGTCATGAGTTCGCCCGCTCTGTTTTCCTTTCAGAACAAGGTCACGTCGGGAGGAACGATCTTTATCAACTCATCGATCATCGAGGACCGCCCCCTGCGTCGGGATGTTCAGAGCCTTTGCATTCCCTGTACCGACATGGCCCAGGATCTGGGCAACAGCCGCGCGACCAATATCGTCATGATGGGCGCCTTTATCAAGAAATCACAAATCGTAGCGCCCGATATTTATTTAAAGAGTCTGGAGGCGATCATGGGCAGCCGGAAAAAGTCCCTTGCGGAAATCAACCGTAAAGCCTTCGTCGCCGGATTCGACTATGTCAAGGATTAAGAAGGATACCCTATGGCCGTCAAACAAATCTCTGTTCTATTAGACAACGTTCCCGGCTCTTTTGCCCAACTCACCCATACGCTCGACACGGAGGATATCGGCCGGATCGCCGTGTCGGCCGCCAGTATCGCACACGACAGCCGCGTGCGTCTTGTTGTCAACGATCCCGACCGGGCAGCGGCGCTCTTGAGCAGTTTCAATTTCAATTTCGAAGTCACGACGGTGCTGGCCGCGGAAGTTCCCCTGCACGCGGGCGGCATCAATGCTATTTTGAATCCCCTGGCCGAGGCCGAGATCAATATTCTCTACCTGTACACCACCGTCAACCGCATCGGCAAGGAAACCATCGTCATTATCGGCGTGGACAAGCTTGAAGAAGCCAAAGCAATCTTAACCGAGAACTGGATTCATCTGATTGAAGACGAAATATACGCCATCCCTTAATTCTTTTGCTCTTTTTTGGGGAAACCGTCCATGCCGGTATCCGCGGATAAAGAAAAGGCGCTCGCCCTGAGGATGCAGGACCTGGGCGTTTCCGAAAACGATTTTGAGGAATCGTTCGTCCGCTCCTCCGGTCCCGGCGGGCAAAAAGTCAACAAGAGTTCCTCGTGCGTCCACCTGGTCCATCTTCCCACCGGTTTGTCCGTCAAATGCCAGCAGGAAAGGTCCCAGACCTTAAACCGCTTTCTGGCCCGACGCCTGCTGCTCGATAAAATCGAACAGCGGCAAAAGGGATTCGCCGCTTCCGAAAAGGAAAAAATCGAGAAAATCCGTAGGCAAAAAAGGAAGAGAAGCAAGCGCGCCCAGGAAAAAATTCTCACGGCCAAACACAGGCGGTCGGAAACAAAAGTGCTGCGCGGAAAAATCGTTACGGAAGAATAAGAAAAGGGAGAAGAAGTCCTTTGTTATTTGCTTCTTCTCCCTTTGTTTAAGATACCTGATTATCGGCGATTAGCCCAGGCCAACCAGTTTCACTAAAGGATTGGCGAACAGCATGACCAGAGAAATAACCAGAGCGTAAATGGCGACGGATTCGGTCATGGCCATACCAACCATCATGGTTAACATTACTTTACCCTGCGCTTCGGGGTTTCTGCCCACCGCGTTGGACGCACCGCTTGTCGCCTGCCCCAGACCAAGGCCGGCGCCGACCGCACCGATACCGATGGCAAAACCGGCGCCCAGAAGAGCGCAACCGATCACGATCGCCTTTGTGTAATCAACGCCGCCCGTTGCAGCGCCAGCCGCCGCTTCGGGACCAGCCGCCAGAACAAACGGAGCAGAAACAATCACCAACACCATCGCCAGTACGGAATAAACCAAACTCTTCTTCATGGATACAGCCTCCTGAATTTTTATTTTGACAACACTTGTGCCCGGAAGCGTTATGTATGCTTTGTTTTCCTGATTTTCCTCCTTTCTTCTGGATTTAACGACTGCCGGTCATTTGAGGCTATTTTTAACGGTCACAAAACCAATTGTCAAGATATTTTTCAAAATATTTTTCGATGAACGCCTTTCTTGATTTTATCCGGCAAGCAGGATAAGAACAATCCCCATGAAAATATTCACAATGCCGCAGAAAAGAGCGGCCGGCATTCTTCAGCGGGACATTCCGCTTTGCGCCAGACCTTTTGCGGCAATCGCTGAGACCTGCGGCCTGACCGGCGGAGAGCTGATCAACTGGATTAAAGAACTGTCCCGCGAAGGCATCCTTCGCAAGTTCGGCGCCATCGTACGGCACCAGAAAGCGGGATACGAAAAAAACGCGCTCGTGATGTGGGCCGTGCCGCCCGGCAAGATGGAAGAAACGGGACGCCGCTTTGCGTCGCTGCCGTTTATCTCCCACTGCTATGAGAGATCACCCGCTTTCCAGGGCCGCTACACGCTCTTCACCATGCTGCATTCGCGCCGGGAAGCGCCCGCCGTCCTGATCGCGCAAATGGCGCAAGCCGTGCAATGCCCGGATTTTCTGATCCTGGAAAGCCTGCAGGAATACAAAAAAACATCTCCGGAGTACTTTGAATGACATCTGAAAAATTCGATCCGTTTGTCGCCGCCAGTGAGCTCATTGCCGGAGGCGTCAACTCGCCGGTGCGCGCCTGGAAATCGGTGGGCGGGAACCCTGTTTTCGTCTCCCGCGCCAGCGGCAGTAAAATCTTCGACACCGATGGAAAGGAATACATCGATTACGTCCTTTCCTGGGGCCCAATGATCCTGGGACACGCCCATCCCGAAGTCACCGCCGCGATTTGCCGCGCCGCCGAGCGGGGAACAAGTTTCGGCGCGCCCACCGAAGCCGAGACGGCCATGGCCCGTCTGATTTGCGCGGCGATCCCCTCGATCGAATCCGTGCGGATGACGAGCTCCGGCACGGAAGCCGCAATGACGGCGATCCGCCTGGCCCGCGGCTGCACGGGCCGCAGCGGAATCGTCAAATTCGACGGCTGCTACCACGGACATGCGGATTCGCTGCTCATCAAAGCCGGCTCCGGCGTGGCCACCCTGGGCATTCCGGGTTCTCCCGGCATTCCCGAGGAACTTGCCCGGCTCACACTCAGCCTTCCCTACAACGACATCGGCGCTTTGGAAAGCGCCGTCGAGGGCTACGCCCCGCAACTGGCGGCGGTGATCGTCGAGCCGGTTGCGGGCAACATGGGCGTCGTGCTTCCTCAGGAAGGCTTTCTGAAAAGGCTCCGCGAACTCACCGAAAAAAACGGCATCGTGCTGATTTTCGATGAGGTGATCACGGGCTTTCGCTTTTCCTTCGGCGGCTATCAGAACCGGATCGGCATTGAACCGGACCTGACCTGCCTGGGCAAGATCATCGGCGGCGGCCTGCCGGTGGGCGCTCTGGGCGGAAAAAAACAGTTCATGGAAAAACTGGCGCCTGCGGGCGACGTCTACCAGGCCGGAACCCTCTCGGGCAATCCGCTGGCCATGAGCGCCGGCATTGCGACGCTCACCCTTCTGCGCGCCCGGGCAGACGCGTTTTCTTCTCTGGCGGAGCGGGCCGCCGGGCTGGGCCGGGAGATGATCAACCTATTTGCGGCAAAAGGCATTCCCGTCTGCCTCAACCGGATGGATTCGATGTTCACGCTCTTTTTCCAGGAAGGCCCTGTCAACAACTTTGCCGGCGCGCTCCAATCGGACACCGCTCTTTATGCCCGCTTTTTTCACGGCATGATCCGAAACGGCGTCTGGCTGGCTCCGTCGCAATTCGAAGCGGGTTTTTTATCCTTCAGCCATTCACCGGAAGATATGGAACGGACTCTGGACGCCTGCGACAGGACGATTCAAGATCTCTAGCCGCATTGACAAGCACGGATCAATACGATAAGAATTTTTTTCGCCGGTCCCAACCGGACATGAAAGGGAGATTATGAAAAAAGCGTTTATCACAGGCATTACCGGACAGGACGGTTCCTACCTGGCCGAATTTCTTCTGGACAAGGGCTATGAGGTGCACGGTCTGATCCGCCGGTCCAGCACTTTCAACACGGACCGCATCGACCATCTTTACCGCGACTTTCACGATCCAGATGCCCGGCTGTTTCTGCATTACGGCGACCTGAGCGTTTCCGGGCAGATTATGGATTTGCTCTCCGCGATCAATCCCGATGAAATTTATCACTTGGGCGCCCAAAGCCACGTTCGCGTCAGCTTTGACATGCCCGAGTATACATGCGACATCACCGGCCTGGGAACCCTGCGACTCCTGGAATCCATCCGCAAAACCGGCATCAAAGCAAAATTTTACCAGGCCTCGTCGAGCGAAATGTTCGGCGCCGCCCCGCCGCCGCAAAACGAAAAAACGCCTTTCCAGCCACGCAGCCCTTACGCGGCGGCTAAAGTCTTTGCCTATCACATCGTCCGGAATTATCGCGACGCCTACGGCATTTTTGCCGTAAACGGCATTCTGTTCAACCATGAATCGCCGCGCCGCGGCGAAACGTTCGTTACACGGAAAATCACCCGCGCGGCGACGCAGATCAAGTTGGGGCTCAAGGACAAACTCTACCTGGGCAATCTGGAGGCCCAGCGCGACTGGGGATTCGCCGGCGATTTCGTGGAAGCCATGTGGCTGATGCTGCAAGCGGACAAGCCGGACGACTTCGCGATCTGCACCGGCGAAACGCATTCCGTCCGCGAGTTCGCTGAAAAAGTTTTCAGCAAGCTGGGACTGGACTATGCCCGTCATGTGGCGATCGACCCCCGTTACTTCCGGCCGACGGAAGTGGACGTCCTCCTGGGAGACGCCTCCAAAGCCCGAAAAGTGCTCAACTGGCGGCCGAAAGTCTCGTTCGATCAGCTGGTGGACATGATGATCGCGGCGGACCTGGAACTGGCCAAGAAGGAAAAAACGCTTATGGACGCGGGCTTTCCCTGCAAGAATACGGAGCGGATCGGCTGATCCGGAAAGCTTTCAAGGAGATTTACCTTGCTTAGAAACAAAAGAATCACCGTGACAGGCGGCAATGGATTTCTGGGGCGGCATCTGATCCGTAAACTGGGCGGCTACGGCTGTCGCAGCATCGACATCGCCGACCTTCCCGAGTACGATCTGACGGACCTGGGCGACATCCGCCGCATGTACGAGACCCTGAAACCGGATGTCGTCATTCATCTGGCGGCCAAAGTAGGAGGCATCGGCTTCAATCAGGAAAAGCCCGCCGAACTTTTTTACGACAATCTGATCATGGGCGCGCAGCTCATGCACGAGGCGTATCTTCGCAGCATCGAGAAGTTCGTGGCGCTGGGCACGATCTGCGCTTATCCCAAGTTCACACCCGTTCCTTTCCGCGAGGACGACCTCTGGAACGGCTATCCGGAGGAAACCAACGCTCCTTATGGCCTGGCCAAGAAAATGATGCTGGTGCAGTCCCAGGCCTATCGCCGGCAATACGGATTTCATTCCATTTTCCTTCTGCCGGTTAATCTGTACGGTCCGGGAGACAATTTTGATCCCCGGTCCTCCCACGTGATTCCGGCGCTGATCAAGAAGTGTTTCGACGCGCTCGACGCCGGTTCGGACACGCTGGAGGTCTGGGGAACCGGTTCTGCGACGCGGGAGTTTTTTTACGTGGAAGACGCGGCGGACGCCATCTGTCTGGCTGCGGACCGCTATGACAAAAGCGATCCCGTCAACATCGGGGCCGGCTTTGAAATTTCCATCCGGGAGCTGACCCAGCTGATTTGTCGGCTGGCCGGTTTTTCGGGAAAAATCTCCTGGGATTCCGCAAAGCCGGACGGCCAGCCGCGCCGGATGCTCGAAACCAGCCGGGCGGCAGCAGAGTTCGGCTTTGCGGCTAAAACGGATTTGGCAACCGGTCTGGCCAGGACGATCGAGTGGTACGGAAAAAACCGTCACAATTTAAATAAATAATGAACGACGGTCATATTTTTGATTGACTTTGTTTCCGCCGCATGTTAAGGAGCGCATCACCAAATGGATAGCGAAACCAAAAAATTAGGCATCCAGATGGCTTATGCCAGCAGCATCGGCATTGCAATGGTTCTGGCGATTTTTGGTTGCCTCCTTCTGGGCAGCTATCTGGACAGGAAATTCGATTCCGGTCATGTCTTTACCATCGTTTTCTTGCTGATCGGAATCTCGGCCGGTTTCCGAAATATTTATGTGTTGGTAAAAAGGAATTTTCGGGACGAAGAAACCATCATCAAGAGCTTGAAAAGTGAACAACATCGTCAAAGACCCGCTCCAAAAAAGACTTGAAATCGCCAACTGGATTATTCTGGCGATCCTTTTTATTCCTTCCTTCATTTTTGCGCCGACGAAGTTTTATCTGGGCGTCCTTTTGGGCGGATTCATCAGCATATTGAATTTCTACGGCATGGAGCTGGGATTAAAAGGCCTGTTCAGAAATCCAACCGGCAACGTAAAGCGCCCGACGCTCGTCAAATACTATCTTCGTCTGGCGCTCACCGCGGTGGTTTTGTTTTTTCTCATCACCGCCCGAACCGTCGACATTATCGGCCTGATTATCGGACTTTCCGTGGTGGTGATCAACATCGTTTTCACGATGATCGTCGCCCTGGCAAAAAAAAACTTTATTGAGGAGGTTGGTTAGATACGAATGGAACCCCTAATTTTCTTCCACACATCTTTGTTCAAGGATGTCGGCATTAACATGACCATTGTTTTCAATACGTTGTTCATTGTTGCGCTTCTGTCCATCCTTTCCTTTCTGGCCACGCGCAGCCTCCAGGTTTATCCGGGACGTCTGCAAAATGTGATGGAAGTCATCGTTGACGGCCTGCATGGACTGCTCATCGACACGATGGGGCATCACGGCAAAAAGTTCTTTCCGCTGATTGCAACGATAGGACTTTTCATTCTCACCTCCAACCTGATCGGCATCATTCCCGGCTTTGAATCGCCGACGGCCAACATCAACACGAACGCAGCCATGGCGCTGGTCGTCTTCTTCATGACCCACGTCGTGGGCGTCATGACCCACGGCATCAAGTACCTCAAGCAGTTTTTGGGACCCGTCTGGTGGCTGATCCCGCTGATGCTGCCCATTGAAATCATCAGCCATCTGTCCCGTCCTCTGTCCCTGACCTTCCGGCTCTTCGGCAACATCGCCGGCGAAGACATCGTTCTTTTGGTCGTTTTGCTTCTGGTGCCGCTGATCGTTCCGCTGCCCATCATGTTCCTGATGATTTTCACCTCCGTGGTTCAGACGCTGGTTTTCATGCTGCTGGCCATGATGTACATCGGCGGCGCGATGGAAGAAGGTCATTAATTCACGTTTTTTGATAAACACACGAAAGGCGGTTCGCAGGTATCGGGCGGACCGCCTTTTTTCTTTTCTGCGCCGCTGACATCATAACATCCGGTTTGGAAAAATCGTGCAAAAAGTCTTACCGAAGACTTGACGATCGGGATCAATCGTATTATGGACTGTGCAAATGATCCGAACAAGGGAGTTTTTATGCACACGCTGGGAATCAACATCGGCTCTTCGAACATCAAGGCGGCCCTGTTGGAGGAAGGCCGCCTGGTCTGGAACGCGGTCGAACCGCATGAAGGCAATTTTCAAGATACGCTGAAAAAGGTGCTCTCCGGTCGCCAGTTGCCGGCAGACGTTCAAACGCTCGTAACCGGCACCGAAGGCCGGCGCCTGTTAAACATCAACAGCGTCATCGAACCGCTTTGCATCGAAGAAGCGCTCGCGAAATTCAACCGGCGCATCGATGCGCTGGTATCCCTGGGCGGCGAGGATCTCGTCGTCTATACGATTGACCAGAACAATAGAATCATCACCAGTTTTTCCGGAAACAAGTGCGCGTCCGGCACCGGCGAGTTCTTCAAACAGCAGCTGGCGCGGATGAACATGACGCTGGGCGACATCCTCAAGATCCCCGCGGACAGCCGCGTGCTCACGCTCTCGTCGCGCTGCTCGGTTTTCATGAAGAGCGACTGCACCCACCGGCTGAACAAAGGCGAAGCCAGAACCGGCGATATCGTTCTGTCGCTGAGCGACGTCATGGCCATCAAGGTCGTCGATTTCCTCAAGCGGGCCAGAATCGACAAGGGCAAGGTCCTCCTCGTCGGCGGCGTGACCCAGAATCCCTTCATTCTCCGCTTCATCCGCGAGCGCCTGCCCCAGATCGAGTTTCTCGTTCCCGACGAAGCGCCCTACTTCGAAGCCTACGGCGCGGCGCTGCTGGCCCGCGCCTCCGGAAGCCCCCTGCCGCCCCTGGACCGGCTCTTTAAAAGCAGCCGGATTCAATTCAAGCGCTTCAAAAGTCTGCAATCCGCTCAGGGCAAGGTCACTTACCTGCCGTCACAGAAAGGAAAAGTGGTTGCGGGACGGGAATACATTCTGGGTGTCGACGGCGGCTCCACGACCACCAAGGCCTGTCTGATTGACATCGAAACCGATGAAATCACCGCCTCATTTTACGGCCGCACGCACGGCGATCCGGTCAATGCGCTCAAAAACTGTCTTCGGGAAATCAAAAAGCAGATCCGCGCCGATATCGGCAACGGGCAGATCCGCATTACGCTCGCTTCCACCACCGGCTCCTCGCGCGAGATTCTCGGCGTCTTTCTGGAAACGCCGGCCGTTTACAATGAAATCATCGCCCACGCCGTCGGCACGTCGTTTTATCGCGACAACATCGACACCCTTTTTGAAATCGGCGGCCAGGACGCCAAGTATGTTTCGCTTAAGAACAAAGTTCCCATCGACTATGCCATGAACGAAGCCTGTTCGGCGGGCACGGGATCCTTCCTCGAGGAATCGGCCCAGGGCGACCTGAACATTCCCGAAGCCGCCCTGATCGGCGACATCGCGCTGGCGGCCGAGGCGCCGCTCAAATTCGGCGAGCACTGCTCCGCGTTCATCAATTCCGACATCCGCAACGCCATTCAGCAGGGCGCGTCGCGCGAAGACATCACAGCCGGCATTGTCACCTCCATCGTCTCGAACTATCTCAACCGCGTCGTGGGCAACCGGACCATCGGCCGCAACATCGTTCTGCAGGGAGGCGTCGCCAAAAACAAGGCGGTGCCCCTGGCGTTTGCGATGCTGCTCAACAAAGACATTCTGGTGCCGCCCGATCCCGAGCTGATGGGCTGTTTCGGAGTGGGCATTTTAGCCAAGCAGAAGCTGGCGGAAGGCTTTCTTTCCAAGACCGTCTACGACCTGGACGCGATTCTGGCGACGACCATCGTTTACGAAAAGGAATTTCAGTGCAAGGCCTGCGACAATTTCTGTCCGATCCGCATTCTCAACGTCAACGGCCACAAATACATGTTCGGCGGCAGGTGCAACAAATACGCAAATATCCGCAAGAAAAAAGTCTTCAACGAAGACGCAGTGGTCGACTATATCGAAAAGCGCAACGACATTTTATTTCACACGTGCGCGCCCGATCCCGCCGCGCTGGTGAAGCAAAAGGATTTTGTGGTCGGCATTCCCCGCTGTTTCTCCATTTACACGCTCTGGCCGCTGTACGCCTGGTTCTTCCACACCCTGGGCATCGAAACGTTCGTTTCCAGGGAAATCTCGCATGAGGGCACGGCGCGCGTGGAGAGCAGCTACTGCTTCCCCGCGGAAATCGCGCACGGCGCGGTGCAGGACATTTTCGACCGCAAGCTCGATTACATCTTCCTGCCGCATTTCCGCGACATGGAAAGCTACGAAAAAAACGCGCCGGCCAATTTCTGCCCGATCACCCAGAGCCTTCCCTACTACATCCGGAAAGCCTTCCCGGAAATTCCGGAAGAAAAGTACCTTTCGCCGGTCGTGAGCTTCATGTACGGCACGGAAAAAGCCGCCGAGCCCTTCATTGCCATGGCGGCGGCGCTGGGCATCGGCGAAAGCGAGGCGAAGAAAGCCTTTGACCTGGCTTATCAAAAGCAGATGGAATGCTTCGCGAGGTTTGCCGAACTGGGCCGGCAGGCGCTGGCGGAGGCGCGCCTTGCCGAGCGTCCGGTCATTGCTCTTCTGGGACGGCCCTACAACTCCTTCACGGCGGACGCCAACATGGGCATTCCCCGGAAATACACCTCCCGGGGATATTCCATCATTCCCTTCGACATTCTTCCGTTCGCGGATGAAACGATTTATCCCAACATGTACTGGTACTACGGTCAGCAGGACATGAAAGCCGCCGCGCTGCTCAAGGACGAAGACAATATTTTCGTCACCTACGTTTCCAATTTTTCCTGCGCGCCGGATTCCTTTATGCTGCACTACATCAAGTGGATCATGGGCACCAAGCCCTTCCTGATCCTGGAGCTGGATTCGCACACCGCGGATGCCGGCGTGGACACGCGCATCGAGGCGTTTCTGGACATCATCGAAGGCTACCGCTCCAAACTCACGGACCTCCGGGAGGAACGCTACGACAACGGTTTGCGCTTCATCAACACCGGCGGCGAAGACATTCACATCCGCAACACGCAAACCGGTGAAAAAATCCCGATCAAGAACAATCCGCGCGTCAAACTGCTGCTGTCCAACATGGGCCGTCTTTCGGTGGAGCTGGTCGGGGCAACGCTGCGCGGTCTGGGCATCAACGCGCAGGCCATGCCGGTTCCGGACGTTTACACGCTCCAGATGGCGCGCAACCACGCCTCCGGCAAGGAATGCCTGCCGTCGCACCTGGTCCTGGGCAGCACGCTCAAATACCTGGCCTCCGACCAGTACCGCAAGGATGAGATTTACATTTTGTTCGTTCCCACGACGACCGGCCCCTGCCGGACCGGCCAGTACTTCGTCTTTTACGAAAACCTGTTCAGGGACCTGCGCCTGGAAAACGTCGTGGTCTTTACGATGGATTCGGACAACTCCTACACCGAGCTGGGGCCGCAGTTCACCAAGTACGCCTGGTGGGCGGCGATCATCGGCGACTACATGAAGGACGTGGAGACCTCACTGCGCACCTGCGCCGCCGATCCGGCCCAAGCCATGAAGCTCTACGATCAGATCTGGCAGAAAATGCTCGGCGTAGCCGAACAGGACATCACCCGGGTGCTGCCGGTTCTGAAGGACATCGCCCAAACCATCTCGCAAATACCGCTCGCCAGAAAAATGGAGAACTGCCCGAAAGTGCTGATTGTCGGCGAAATTTACGTCCGGCGCGACGATTTCGCCGTCGATGAACTGATTCAGCAGTTCAGCCGCCACGGCATTATCGGCAAGGTATCCAATGTGGTCGAATGGTTTTACTACTGCGATTTTGTCCGCCACTACGAACTCAAAAAAAGGCTCAAGCTGCTGCCCTGGTACCGGCGCGCCTTTGCCCCGGAGTTTCGGGATATCATCGACTGGCGCATCGAGCACATCTATAAGAAGCGCGTGGAGAAGAACGTCCGCGATACGCTCGGCGCGACGGGGCTCGTGCCGCATACGCCGCACGACATGAAGGCCATCATGAAAAATACGGAAAAACACTTCGTGAGCCCGGAGCTGTATTCCGAAATCAGCATCTCCAGCGGCGTGGCCGCCACCGCCATGATGGACGGCTATTCGGGCATCGTCAACATTTCTCCCTTTGCCTGCCTGATCGGCCGCGTCATCGAAGGCCTTTTCACTCCCTGGGCCAGGGAACGAAAATACCCGACCATCTCCATTGAAATCGACGGCAACCTCCTGCCGCCCAATGTGCTTTCCAAACTGGAAATCTTCATGCTCAACGTGAAAAGATTTCGCGGCCGGGGAGACATCTCCACGATGGTGGAAGCAGAAGGCGCAAACGCCGTCGCCATCGACCGCAAGATCATCCGATAAAAAAAGCGGGCGCAACGCCCGCTTTTTTATCCGGTCCCTAGACTTTTTTCGGCGTTTTCAGGAGCGTCGCCGCCAGAAGGATGCCCACTGCCGCCAGAACGGCCGTGGGATAGAAGGCGTAGGCGTAGGTCCCGAAAACGTCCTTGGCCTGACCGGAAATGATTCCGCCCACAATCGCACCCAGACCATAGGCAAAAAACACCACCCCGTAATTGCGGGCGTAATGCTTCATGCCGAAAAAAGCGGCCGTCGCCGTCGGCGCGATCGCCAACCAGCCGCCCAGGCACAGCCAGAAGCCGATGAAGCTCACGGTGTACAGCCCCGTGTTCCCTTCTCCGGCGACAATCATAATGACGGACACTACCAGAATGAGCAGCAGATTCAGCAGCGCGGCGTTGCGCGGCGTAATTTTATCCGTGAGAAAGCCGAAAAGCGGCCGTCCCAGCGCGTTGAAAATCGCAAACACGCCGACCAGCGTGGCCGCCGTCTCGCCGGATATTTTGATAATCTCATTGCCGACCGGTTTGGAAATGCCGATGGCCATCAGGCCTGCGATGGAGCCGATGATAAAACACAAAAACAATCCCCAGTAGGTTTTGGTTTTCACCATTTCACCGGGAGCAAAGTCCACGGCCGCCGCCGCACCCGCGGGCGGCCGCCAGCCGGCCGGAACCCACCCCGCGGCGGGAAAGCGAAACGGCAGGCTCAAGACGACGAGAATCACGCCGAAAGCCACGCCGAAGGACATGAACGTCGAAGACAGGCCGACCGTCGGAATCAGGGCGTTTGCGATCTTGCCCGTGATGAGCGCCGATCCGCCGAATCCCGCCAGCATCAAACCAACGGCGAGCCCCTTCTTATCGGGAAACCATTTGGCGCCCATGGAAACCGGACAGCCGTAAACCAACCCGACGCCCGATCCGGCAATGACGCCGTAGGTCAGGGTCAGCACCCAGATGTTCGGCGCAAAACCGGACAGGAGCCAGCCCAGACCGACAATCACGCCGCCCGTCACACCCAGCTTGCGCGGCCCCAGCTTCTCCATGACGCGCCCGCCGAAAAACATTAAAACGGCGAAAAAAGCCAGAAAAACCATGAAAGGCAGGTTGGCCTGGAAAGCCGATACATCCGGAAAAGCGTCCCGAACCGGTTTGAGAAAAATGCTGTAGGCATAAACCGCTCCCAGACACACATTCATGATTAATCCCAAAATCACGAACAACCATCTGCCGCTTGCCGCCGGCAACCCCAACACTTTGGCGTCGAAATCCATGAAGTCCCTCCCTTTAATAAATGAATAATTTTTGATTTTCGCCTTTTATCGATGAATAATTCCAGAGTCAATATAAATATTCGGAAATATTTTTCAAAAACGGCAAAAATAATTTTTTTGTGCTAAAAGTGTTTTAAAAGCCTCGGGTAAAAGGAGCAAGCGCGTGAAAAGCGAAGTCACGGGAATTATTCTGGCGGGCGGAAAGAACATCCGGATGGGCGTCAACAAGGCCTTTCTGGAAATCAACGGGACCCGCCTGATCGACAACATCCTCGGAATCTATCGCCGGTTGTTTGCCGAAATTCTCATCGTCACCAACGATCCTCTCTCCTATCTGGAGTTTGATGACGCCTCCGTCGTCACGGACATTTACAAAGGCAAGGGACCGCTCGGCGGCATTTACACCGGACTGTTTTACGCAAAATTCCCTTACGCCTTTGCCTGCCCGTGCGATATGCCGTATTTGAAGGAAGACTTCATTGCCTCCCTGATCGGGCGCATCGGCCGCCATGATGTGATCGTCCCGGAAACCCGCGACGGCTATCAGCCGCTGCACGCGGTTTATTCCCGCGCCTGCCTGCCGTCCATTAAAAGACTGCTGCTGGCGGACAAGCTGAAGATAACGGGCTTTTACCGCGATATGCGTGTCCTGGCCGTCGGTGAAGAGCACATTCTCCCTTTCAATTCCGACGGGCTCCTGTTCAGGAACCTCAACACACCGCAGGATGTAGCGGATATTCAGCCTCCGTCGGCCGCCGTTTGAGGCCTCTTCATCGTTTCTTATCCCCCGTTCAAACGCAGCGGCCTCCGGCAGGATTTACACTGCCTCCAGCCTGCGTCAACTTACAGCGTCAACTTTGCATTTGACATCATCACAATAAATGAGACAATAAAAACAATGCTGCATACGGCAAAAGGAGATACGCATGGAAATAAAAAAATTGCTCGCACAGGCGAAAAAAGAAAGCAGAACGGCGCTCACGGAAGCGGAAGCCAAGCAGGTATTGAATCTCTACGGCGTCCCCGTCATCAATGAATCCGTCGCCCTCACGGCGGAAGAAGCAGTCGGAGCGGCCCAGGCCTTCGGATTCCCCGTGGTCGTGAAGGGATTGGGAAACAAGTTAACGCACAAAACGGAAAAGGGGCTCGTCCACCTCAACATCAAAACCGCCGAGGCCGTGCGCGAGGCGGCCGGCGCCATCGCCGCGTCGGCAGGAAACGATCTGGAAGGGTATCTCGTCGCCCCCATGATTCAGGGAAAACGCGAGTTTGTCGCAGGCCTGTTTTGCGATCCGCAGTTCGGCCCGATTATCATGTTCGGTCTGGGCGGCATTTTTACGGAATCCATCGGCGACGTCGTTTTCCGCGTGGCGCCTCTGGATGAACGCGAGGCGGAATCGATGCTCGATGAAATCCGCAGCGCAAAGCTGCTCGGCCCTTTCCGGGGCGAAGCGCCCGTCTGCCGGGAGGAAATCATCAGGACGCTCGTCGCCCTCTCCCGTCTGGCGCTTGACTGGGACACCATCACGGAAGTGGACATCAATCCGCTCCTGGTCAAAGCGGACGGTCATGTGGTCGCCGTTGACGCCCTGATCATTCTCGGAGAAAGGCCGCTGGAGGTCGCCGCGCGGCCGCCCGTCGATCCCCGGGAAATCGGACAGATGTTTTACCCCAAGTCGGTGGCCTTTATCGGCGCGTCGGCCCAGCTCGGGAAATGGGGCAATATGCTGCTCACCAACGTGCTGGCCGGCGGGTACGAAGGAGACGTCTATCTGGTCAATCCCAAGGCGGACACAATCGCCGGCCGCAAGGTCTTCAAGACCGTCGGCGACATTCCCGGCTCCGTCGATCTGGCCGTCGTCACCGTCCCCGCGGTACAATCGTTAAAATTGATTCCGGAGCTCAAGGCCAAAGGCATCCGCTACATGCTTTTGATTTCGTCCGGGTTCGGCGAAGTCGGTCCCGAAGGCCGCGAACTGGAAAAGAAACTGATCCGCACGGCGGCTGAAGCCGGCGTCTCCGTACTCGGCCCCAACACGATGGGCATCTGCAATCCCCACATCAAGTTTTACTGCATCGGATCGCCCTGCTGGCCGAAAGCGGGATCGATCGGACTTTTATCGCAGTCGGGCAACCTGGGAACGCAGCTCATGGCCTTTGCCGAATCGGAGGGCATCGGCATCCGCTCCTTTTGCGGATCGGGCAATGAAGCCATGATCACCATCGAGGACTATCTGCGGACCTCCGCCCTCGACGACGTCACCAAATCCATCATCCTTTACGTCGAAAGCATCAAGGACGGGAAAAGATTCTTTAAAACGGCGCAAACGGTATCCCGCAAAAAGCCCGTCGTGGTTCTCAAGGGGGGCCGAACCGCCGCCGGGAGCCGCGCCGCAGCAAGCCACACGGGCGCCATGGCCTCCAACATCAAAATCCTCAACGCCGCCTGCCGCCAGGCAGGCATCGTCCTGGCCGATCAGCCCATGGATCTGCTGGACCTTTCCGCCGCTTTTTCCTCCCTGCCCCTGCCCAGGGGAAAACGGGTCGCCGTCATGACGCTGGGCGGCGGCTGGGGCGTGGTGACCACCGACCTCTGCGTCGAAAACGGGCTCGAGATTCCGCATCTGACGCCCGACGTGATCGCCCAGATCGATCAGATCCTGCCGCCTTTCTGGAGCAAGGAAAATCCGGTAGATCTCGTGGGCGAAATGGGCGCGGACATTCCCGTGAAGGTGCTGGAGATTCTCGCGCGCTGGGACCAGTGCGATGCGATTATCCATCTGGGCGTCGTGGGCCGGCTCCGTCTGATCAACACCATGGTCCAGGCCGCCCGCGATTCAGGGCAGGAAATCCAGCAGGAATACTATGAAATGGGCATCAAGCTGTACCAGGATTCGGAGGCTGATGTCTTCAAGCACAGCGCGGAACTGATGATGAAACACAAAAAACCCATCCTGGGCGTTTTTCTCGACGACGTTCACAGCAAAACCATCACCGAGGTCCCCGGCTCTCCTTACAGCGGCATCGCTTTCCTCACACCGGAACGCGCCGTGAAAGTGCTCGCCAAGATGGTTTTCTACAATAACTGGCTTGAGCGGGAAGGCATCTGATCCCGAACACGCAGAGCGGAGCCCTTTTGCGCGCGGTGCTCCGCTCTGCTTTCCGCCGGGACGAGGCCGGCCGCGAGTTTTTCTCCGGATACCGTAAAAAAATGTCTTGACAAGCATTGAGCGTTTGATTAGTAATCACGTAGCATTTACTCAGCAAGGAGCCCCGGAATTTTTTTTCAGGCCTTCCAACAGCGCCTGTCCGGGAAATGGATGAGCGACAACCGGCAAAACATCATCGACGCCACTGAGCGCCTGCTCCAGACGCAGGGCCTGGCCAGGCTCACCACGCGCGACATCGCCCGCGAAGCGAAAGTCACCGAAGGGCTCATTTATCATCACTTCAAGGACAAGGTGGAACTGGTCCACGAAGCGGTTGAACGGCGCTTTGCCGAAACGAAAAATCTCCTGCAGAAGCTCCCCCTCCAGGTCGGAACCCGCACGCTCGTTGAAGTCCTGGAAGATGTTGTTTACGTGGTTTATCGTTCCTACTACGAAGTCGTCATCCTGATTTGCGCGCTCTTCACGGATCATCAGCTGCGCGGACGCATGATGGAAATCATGGCGGAAAAAAATATCGGCCCGGAAAAAGCCATCGAGGGCCTGAAAGTCTTTCTGGCGGCGGAGCAGCGGTTAGGCAGGCTCTCCGGCGCCGTCGACGCCGGCGTGGCGGCCCGCTGTCTGTGGATGATTGCCCTGCAATCGGCCATGGAAGACCGCTTGTTGGGCCGCAATCCGTCGCCGGCCCAAATCCGCCGCGACATCCATGCTATCGTGGATACCCTGATGAAGGGATTCGCGCCGCAAACCGGCGCAGGGGAGCAGAAAAAGGAAATAAGCTGATTTCTTCCATATCTTTTTTACAGAGAGGTTCATCAATGAAGAGGCACACAGTTCTGCAATGGCGTTTGGCAGCATCATTTTTAGTTGTTTTTCTGCTTCTCTACGGTTGCGGAAATTCCAACCCGGGCGGTCCGCCTCCGCCGCCGGAAGTCGCGTACATCACAGTCGAACAAAAGCCGGTGGTCATGACCACCGAACTGCCGGGCCGGACATCCGCTTACCTGGTCGCCGAGGTCCGCCCCCAGGTGGGCGGCATCATCCAGAAGCGCCTGTTTACGGAAGGCGCAGAGGTTAAAGCCGGCCAGGCGCTCTTCCAGATCGATCCCGCCCTGTACCAGGCGGCGTTTGAAAATGCAAAAGCGGCGCTCGCCCGTTCCGAGGCGCAGCTGTCCTCCATCCAGCTCAAGGAAAAACGCCTCAAGGAGCTTTTGACCGAGCGCGCGGTCAGCCAGCAGGATTACGACGACGCCTCGGCCGCTCTCAAGCAGATCCAGGCGGACATCCAGTACGGAAAAGCGACCGTGGAAACCGCCCGCATTAATCTCAAATACACCACCATCAGCGCGCCCATCTCGGGCCGCATCGGAAAATCGAACGTGACGGAAGGCGCACTCATAACGGCCGGGCAGCCGGTCGCTCTTGCCACTATTCAACAGATGGACCCGATGTTTGTGGACGTCACCCAGTCCACGGCGGATATTTCTCGTCTGCGCCGCCTGTTCCAGGAAGGGCGTCTGGATGAAAACGGTTCGAATCAGCGCAAGGTCCGTCTCCTTCTGGATGACGGCGCCCCTTATGCCTGGAAAGGAACCCTCCAGTTCCGCGACGTCAGCGTCGATCCGACCACCGGATCTGTGACGCTGCGTGTGTTGTTTCCCAATCCGAAAAACATCCTGTTGCCGGGCATGTATGTCCGGACCATCGTCCAGGAGGGCATCAACAAGCAGGCCATCCTCGTCCCCCAGCAGGCCGTTTCGCGCGATCCCAAGGGAAATCCACTGACGCTTGTGGTGGATGCGACCGGCAAGGTCGAACAGAGATCGATTACGATCGAACGGGCCGTCGACAATGACTGGCTGGTTTCCACCGGTCTTTCCGCGGGCGACCGGGTGATCGTGGAGGGAACGCTGAAGGTCAAACCGGGAATGCCCGTGAAAGCCGTACCGTTTGATCCCCCGGGGGGAATCAAGAATCCCGCCGTCCCGGCAAACAACAGGAACGGAGGCCGTTGATGCTGTCCAAATTCTTCCTGAATCGTCCGGTCTTCGCCTGGGTCATCGCCATTGCGATCATGTCGGTGGGTATTCTGGCGATTTACAACCTGCCTATTTCCCAGTATCCCCAGATGGCGCCGCCCACCATCGCCATTTACGCCTCCTATCCCGGCTCCTCGGCCGAAACGGTGGAAAACAGCGTGACTCAGGTCATCGAGCAGAAGATGACCGGCCTGGACAACATGATCTACATGTCCGCCTCCAGTGATTCGGCAGGCGGGTCCCGTCTGGAACTTACGTTTGCTCCGGGAACCGATCCGGACATTGCCTGGTCCAAGGTGCAAAACAAGGTACAGTCCGCGTTGTCGAGCCTGCCCGACGTCGTGCAGAGCCAGGGCGTTCAGGTGGTGAAATCCACACGCAACTACCTGATGTTCGTCGGTCTCATTTCCGAAGACGGTTCGATGGACGGCACCGATCTGCGCGACTACGCCAAATCCAACCTCGAACGGATTCTGGCGCGCGTGCCGGGCGTGGGCGAGGTGGAAGTCTTCGGCGGCGGCTACGCCATGCGCGTGTGGCTCAATCCCGAAAAGCTCACGGATTACCGCCTGACGGTGGACGATGTGCTTGCCTCGCTGAAATCCTACAACGTCGAAGTTTCCGCCGGCCAGTTCGGCGGTGCGCCCGCCGTCCCCGGCCAGCGCCTGAACGCCTCCATCGTCGTTCAGAACATGCTTTCCACGCCGGAAGAATTCGACGACATTCCGCTTCGAACCAACCCGGACGGTTCTATCGTCCGCATCAAGGATGTGGGAAGAAGCGAACTGGGCACGGAGATTTACGACATTCAGGTCACCAACAACGGCCGACCATCGGCGGGCATCGCCATCCGCCAGAGCCCGGACGCCAACGCGCTGGACACGGCTGACGCGGTCAAAGCGAAAATGGCGGAGATGAGCCGCTTTTTCCCCGCCGGCATGAAAGTCATCTATCCGAACGACTCCACGGTCTTCATCAAGGTATCCATTAATGAAGTGATCAAGACGCTCGTGATCGCAATTGTTCTGGTCTTTTTAGTCATGCTGCTTTTTTTGGGCAATATGCGCGCCACTCTAATTCCCACCATCGCGGTGCCGGTGGTTATCTTAGGGACCTTCGCGATCCTGTGGCTGTTCGGCTTCACGATCAACATGCTGACCATGTTCGCCATGGTGCTCGCCATCGGCCTTTTAGTCGATGACGCCATCGTGGTCGTCGAAAATGTGGAACGGATCATGAGCGAGGAAGGCCTGCCTCCGAAGGAAGCCACGGCCAAATCGATGGACCAGATCACCAGCGCGCTCATCGGCATCGGCCTGGTGCTGTCCGCTGTTTTCGGTCCTATGGCTTTTTTCCCCGGGTCGACCGGTGTCATTTACCGCCAGTTTTCCATCACGATCATCTCCGCGATGCTCCTTTCAGTGATCGTCGCTTTGATCCTGACGCCTGTTTTGTGTGCCGCCCTCCTCAAGCCTGTCCGGGCCGGGCATCAGCCGGCGGAAAACGCCGCCTTTTTCGCCAGGCCGTTTTTCTTGTGGTTTGACCGTGTTTTTTTCAGTCTGCGGAACCGCTACGTCAGACTGGTCAGCCATTCGCTTTCCCGCAAAAAACGCTATCTGGCTGTTTTTCTCGTGATCGTCGTGGTCATGGGCGTTTTATTTCTGCGCATGCCCACCGCCTATCTGCCCGATGAAGACCAGGGAACCCTGCTGGCCCAGGTGATCATGCCCGTTGGCGCCACGCTGGAACAGACCACGGAAATCACCAAACAGATTGAAAAATATTTTCAGGAAAACGAAAAAGAAGCCGTAGAGATGATCATGTCCATCACCGGCGTCGGATTTTCCGGCCGGTCGCAAAACAACGGCATGGTCTTCATCCGGCTCAAGGACTGGCATCTGCGCGACCGCGCCGACCTGAAAGCCCCGGCCATCGCTCAAAGAGCCATGGGCGCCCTGTCCACGATCCGCAACGCCATGGTTTTTACGTTTATGCCGCCCCCCGTCGTTGAACTCGGCACGTCGCTCGGTTTTGATTTTCAGCTCCTGGATCGGGGAGGTCTGGGGCATAAGGCGCTTATGGAAGGACAGTACCAGCTTCTCGGACTCACCGCCCAGGATCCGCGCGTCGCCAAAGTCCGCCCCAACAGCATGGCCGACGTGCCCGAATACCGCATCGATGTGGACTGGGAAAAAGCCGGCGCTTTGGGCGTGCCCATCTCTTCCATTCACAGAACGTTGTCGGCGGCCTTCGGCAGCGCCTATGTGAACGATTTCGTCCAGGGCGGACGCGTAAAACGGGTCTATATTCAGGCGGACGCCCCTTACCGCATGCTGCCCAAAGATTTGGAAAAGCTCTACGTCCGCAACACGCAGGGCAGGATGGTGCCCTTTTCATCGTTTGCCAAGGGACGCTGGACGTCGGGAGCTCCTCGCCTGACGCGGTTTAATGGTTTTCCTTCCATTAATATCTGGGGAGAACCGGCGCCGGGCCGAAGTTCCGGCGAAGCCATGCAGGCTATGGAAGAAGCCGTGGCAAAGCTCCCTTCGGGATTCGGCTTCGACTGGAGCGGCCTTTCCTACCAGGAACGGATGTCCAGTTCCCAGGCGCCGCTTTTGTACGCCTTCTCCATTTTTGTAATCTTCCTTTGCCTGGCGGCGCTCTATGAAAGCTGGACGATTCCCATTTCGATTCTGCTGGTGCTTCCGTTGGGCGTCATCGGCGGAATCATCGCGTCGAGCTTGCGGGGATTGGCAAACGACGTTTATTTCCAGATCGGACTTCTCACTACGCTGGGGCTGACCACCAAGAATGCCATTTTGATCGTCCAGTTCGCCAAGAGCGGCCTGGAAAAAGGCATGGGGCTCCTGGAAGCGACGCTGGAAGGGGCGAAGCTGCGTTTCCGCCCCATTGTGATGACGTCGCTGGCCTTTGGCTTCGGCGTACTCCCGCTGGTCATAACCACCGGCGCGGGCGCCGGGGCGCAAAACGCCATCGGAACCAGCGTGCTGGGCGGCATGATTACGGCGACGCTGCTCGTAGTCATTTTTGCGCCGCTGTTCTTCGTTCTGATCGAGAAACTCTTCGGCCGCCGGCACAAGCAGACGGACCAGACGAAGGACCCGAAATCATTTTTCAGCGGGGTGCGTGAAAAGTTCTTTGCCCGGCAGCGGCGCAAATCGCCTCCCCGACAGGAAATGACGCCGAAGGAGGTCCAGTGACATGAACGGAAAACGACTCCTTTGTCTTTTGCTGATTTTCTCCTTCCTGTGCGGCTGCACAATGGCGCCCAAATACGAACGCCCGGAGGCGCCCGTCCCCGCGCAATGGCCGGCCGGAAAAGCCTATCCTCCGGCGGAAAACGCCGCTGCGGAAAAGACGGCGCCTCTGCCCTGGCGGGACTTCATTCCCGACGCGCGTCTGCAGGAGATCATTCAAACGGCGCTCGCCAACAACCGCGATTTGCGGCTGGCCGTTCTCACCGTGGAAAAAGCGCGGGCTTACTACGGCATCGGCCGCGTCTCTTTGCTGCCCACGGTGAACGCCGCCGGCACCTGGTACCAGGAACGGATTCCCGCCGATCTGTCCGCTTCCGGCAACGCCTACACCGCGGAAAAATACAGCGTCAATCTGGGCATCACGTCCTGGGAGCTCGATTTTTTCGGCCGCATCCGCAGCCTCCGGGATGCCGCTCTGGAAGAGTATATGGCCTCCCGGGAAGCGCTGCGTGGAGCAGAAGTTCTGCTGGTGTCCACCGTCGCGCAAGCCTACCTTGCGCTGGCCGCCGACCGGGAAGCCCAGCAGCAGGTTTTAAAAACGCTCACGGCGCAGGAGGAATCCTACCGGCTGATCCGGAAGCGCTATGAGGTCGGCATGGTCTCGGAACTGGATCTGAAACGGTCGCAAAGCCAGGTCGACGCCGCCCGCGGCGACGTCGCCCGCTACACGCAGCTGGTCGCGCAGGATTTGAACGCTCTGAATCTGCTGGCCGGTTCGCCCGTCGCGCAAGATCTGCTGCCCGAAAATCTCAGCAGCGTCGGCCCGCCGCGGGATATTTCCGCGGGTCTGTCCTCGGAGCCGCTGCTTGCCCGCCCCGATGTCCTCGCGGCGGAGCATCGCCTCAGGGCGGCCAACGCCAATATCGGCGCGGCCCGCGCCGCCTTCTTCCCCAGGATTGCGCTTTCCACCTCCGTGGGAACGGCCAGCGCCGAACTTTCCGGTCTTTTCAAATCCGGCTCCGGTGTATGGAGTTTCACGCCGCAGATCACAATGCCGATTTTTGACGCCCGCACCTGGTATGCCTACGATGTCGCCAAACTGGAAAAAGAAATCTCCATTGCCCAGTATGAAAAGTCCATCCAGACGGCTTTCCGGGAAGTTTCCGACACGCTGGCCGAAAAGGGCATGATCAATGAACGCATTGCGGCGCAGGAATCCCTGGTGGAGGCGCTGGCCACGGCCTATCGCCTTTCCGAATCCCGCTACAACAAGGGCATCGACAGTTATCTGACCGTTCTGGACGCACAACGCTCGCTTTACGCCGCCGAGCAGGGGCTCATTCTGCTTAAACTCGTCCGCATCAACAATCGCATTACGCTTTACAAAACACTGGGCGGGGCGGTTCAGTAACGGCTTCGGATTTTCCAAAAGCTATTTGCGCGCCGGCATGGGTTGAACCCATCGTTTGTGGTCGCCGTCGTAGTACCACTTGTCGGGAAAACCGCGGCGGCGGATGAAGGTTGGATTGTCCGCCCAGCGCAGCATTTCCTGATAGGCGGCGTGAATTTTCCGAAAGATGGCCGCCTGACCGCCCGCATCGGGGTGATGAACCTTGACCTGCCGGCGGTAGGCATTCTTGATGATCCGGATCAGATCGCGCGATCCCAGGTCCACCCGGGCAATGTCCAGCAGCACCAGGTTTTCCGGTTTCACCGTTGGGGCCTTGATCAGACGCGGCCGGGCCAGTCCTTCCGATATCGCCAAGCGCTCGGCCATTTCCAGTACACGGCGCGACGCCAGGTAGTTTTTGGCCGTCCGTTTTTCCTCGTCCCACCAGGCGCCGCCCAGGATATTCGTCATCCGTCCGAAATCGTCGGCGGGCCGGCACCCTCTCGTGCGCGCGGCCGTAAACCGGAATATCTCCCGGACGCCGTGGGGCACGACATCCAGAACCACCGCAGAGGGCGTGAAATAAAACGTCGCGTAGCGCGCGTTCAGAGCCTGCAGCAAACCGGTCCGCGTGTTGAGCTTCTGACGCAGGTGCTGCCGGCACCGCACGGAGCAGTAGCGCCGCTTGCCGATGTTTTCCGTGGTCCCGCAGGCGAGACAGGCGTTTTGCTTTTTGCCCTTCGAAGAAGATTTGCTGATGGTAAGCATGGTAAAATGAAAAGACAACCGGTTGCGGACCGTGGTCCGAACCGGCTGTCCGATTGGTCCTCCGAAGCCGCTATCGGCCGGCCGCCAGATACCCCTTGGCCAGGGCCTTGTTGACGTGCAGGACGCCTTTGTTCATGTCCTTCATGGGATAGTCGGCGGTGATGGCGGGCAGCGCATCCGCGTCCGCCTGGGTTTTGACCACCGATCCCGCCGGCACATAATGTCCGTCTGCAACCTTCACCCCCATCAGGATGACGCCCGGCTCGACCACGCAGTTTTTGCCGACAAAAGACTTGAAGACCAGCGTTTTCATCCCCACGAACGTATCGTCCATGACGACGGCAGGACCGTGAATCTGCACCTGGTGCGCAAGCGACACGCGGTTGCCGACGTAAACGGCATACTTCTTACCGTTGACCTCGACCTGGTTTTTTTCCACGGGCTTCCCGTCCAACTCGGTTTCCAGCGCGTGAATCACCACGCCGTCCTGGACGTTGGAATCGTCTCCGACACAAAGCGGCTGGCCTTCGTCGCCGCGCACGCAGGCTGTCGGCGCGACCATAACGTTTTTGCCCAGAACCACGTTGCCGATGACCGCCGCCAGCGGATGCACATAGGCGCCTTCTCCGATCACCGGGTCGCAGACCTGCGCGCTGAAATCCGTTTTTACATTTTTTTCAATCATACTTTCCTCCGTGTTCAGGATATTTTGGATGCTTGCGAAGACAGATATTTCGCTTTTTCTCTCCGGATCAGCTCGCGCCACACCGTCGCCGCTTTCTTTTGCGTTTCGGCCACGGCAGAGGAATTGTCGATCACGATGTCCGCGATCTGCGCTTTTTCGCCGATCGGCAGCTGGCTGGACAGGCGAAGTTCGGCTTCCTCGCGGCCGAGCGCGTTGCGGAACATCAGGCGCCTGATCTGCAAGGCCGGCTCGATCATCACCAGGACCGTGAGATCAAAAAGATGCTGCATGCCGCCTTCGAACAACAGCGGGACGTCCGAAAAAACGATCGCGCGCGGATCGCGCGTTCCAATGGCTTCCAGGCGGCGCCACCACTCTTCGAAAACGCGCGGATGGACGATGCTGTTGAGCTTTTTGAGCTTGGCCGCGTCGTTGAAAACCGTCGCGGCCAGTTTGTTGCGGTCGATGGTCTGATCCGGACGCAGGATGTCCGTCCCGAACAAGCGCACCACCTCCCGCCAAGCCGGCTTTTCGGGCTCCTGGACTTCGTGGGCCAGCTTGTCGAAATCGATGAGATGTCCGCCCAGCGACACAAACATGTCCGCGACGGTGGATTTTCCGCAGGCGATGCCGCCCGTTAAACCGACATTCAGCATGGGCTATTTCTTATTGAGATCGTAAATGAAGCGCAGACCGTCCAGTGTGAGCATCTCTTCAATCTTCTCGATGGTCCGGGATTCCGGAGCGACAATCCGCGCGAGGCCGCCCGTGGCGATGACCAGCGGATTGGTCCTGACCTCCGCCTTCATCCGTTCGACGATGCCGTCCACCAGCCCCGCGTAACCGAACATGATCCCCGCCTGCATGGCGCTGATCGTGTCTTTCGTGATGATGGTTTTGGGGCGGCTGAATTCGACGCGCGGCAGTTTGGACGCCCGTTTGAAGAGAGCCTCGCTGGAAATCACGATGCCCGGCGCGATGCATCCGCCCATGTATTCTCCTTTGGGCGAAACGTAATCGAACGTGGTCGCCGTCCCGAAATCCACGATGATCGACTCCCGGCGGTACTTGGCGTAGGCGGCAACCGCGTTCACGATCCGGTCCGCCCCCACTTCCTTGGGATTGTCGTAAAAAATCGGCATGCCCGTCTTGATGCCGGGGCCGACAATCAGCGGTTTGAGATTGAAATATTTCATGCAGAGTGGCTCGAGAATGTTGAGCATCGGCGGCACCACGCAGGAAATGATGATATCCGTGACGGCTTTGATTTCCTTGGCCTTCATCCGGCTGGACTGGTACAGATTGGAAATGAGCACGCCGTACTCGTCGATCGTATGATCGATTTCCGTGCGGATCCGCCAATCGTGAATCAGCGTCTCTCCGTCAAAAAGGCCCAGGACTGTATTGGTGTTCCCCACATCAATCACTAGCAGCATACGTCACCTCTTGAGAATGGTCGCGTCCCCCGCGGACACTTTCCTTGCGGCGCCTTCCGGCGTTTCCAGGATCAGGGACCCGTCTTCATCCAGCCCCGCGGCCCGTCCGCTGAGCGTCTCGTCTCCGAACCGGACCGCGACGTTTTGACCGATCATCGGCGCCCGGGAAAGCCAAGCCTGCCGGACCGCCTCGAAACCGCAAGTCAGGAGGCTCTTATACCATTTTGTCAAATTTTCATACAGGCGATTTAACAAATCCTCCCGGGAAATGTCCCGGCCCGTTTCCAGGAAAAGCGACGTGGCGATGCTGCGGATTTCCTCCGGAAACTGCTCCGGCCGCCAGTTGACGTTCATACCGATGCCGACCACAACAAAGTCAATGTCCGCCTGGGCCAGTTTCATCTGCGCCAGAATGCCGCAAACCTTTTTCCCCCCGATCTGAACGTCGTTGGGCCATTTGAGCGCCACGCGGCCGGGACAGTAGGGCTCGATCGTTTCGGCCGCGGCGACGCCCGCGGCAATCGATATCTGCGGCGCGCGGGCGGCTTCAAAGCGAGGCCGCAAAAGGACGGATGTGTAAATGTTCGCGCCGGGCGGCGAATGCCACACGCGCGCCAGGCGGCCCTTGCCCGCGTTCTGGGCGTCGGCGACCACTGCCGTTCCCCCGGGCGCGCCCTGGAGGCCGAGGCGAAACGCTTCATCGTTTGTCGACCCGACGGTTTTGTAATAATGGACCTGATGGCCGATACATTGATCGGCGGGCGGTTTTTCCCGGGGCGCGAAATGAGCATTCATGATATTTTTTCCTTAGCCGGGACATTTCGATCCGCCTCTGCCCCGGTATCGGCCCGGGGGACATTCCGTCCCGCGCGGCTTCTCAGCCGGAAACAAGAAGCGAGATATCCGCGGCGCGCACGGAATGCGTCAGTTCGCCGACGGATATCCAGTCCACGCCGGTGGCGGCGATGGCGCGAACGCGCCGGAGGGTGACATTGCCGGAAGCTTCAACGAGCGCGCGCCCGGCGACCAGGCCGACGGCTTTCTTCATGGCGGCGCAGGTCATGTTGTCGAGCATGATGACATCGACGCCGCAGGAGAGGGCCTCTGCGACCTCGCGCAGATTTTTGGTTTCCACTTCAATGCGCGCCGGTTTTTTCAGGCGTCGGCGCTGGGCCGCCACGGCGGCGGCAATGCCGCCCGCGGCTTCAATGTGATTGTCCTTGATGAGCACGGCATCGTAAAGTCCGAAGCGGTGATTGGCTCCTCCGCCCAGGCGCACCGCCATCTTGTCGAGGAGCCTCAGCCCCGGAACGGTCTTGCGCGTATCGAGAATCCGGGCCTTCGTCCCGCGCGCGGCCGCCACGTAGCGGGCCGTCTGCGTCGCGATGCCGCTCATGCGCTGAAACAAATTCAGCGCCGTGCGCTCCGCCTGGAGAATGGCCGCCAGGCGGCCCTCCACCTCGGCGATCACCGTCCCTTTTTTGATCCGACGGCCGTCGGTCACGCGCCCGGTCACTCGAATCTTTTTATCAAGCGCCTGAAAAACCGCGGCGAAAACGTCCAGTCCCGCGACGACAAAATCTCCTTTGGCCACGGCGAGGGCCCGGCCCTCCCGGCGCGGGGAGACGGTGGCTTCCGTGGTGATGTCGCCCGGACCGATATCCTCGGCGAGCGCGGCTTTAATAAGGGTTTTGATCGGCCCTGAAACCATTATCCGGCGATGTCCTTCAATTTCTTCAACGCCCCTTCGAGCGCCGTGAATTTTTCCTGAAACTCTTTGAGCTTCGCTTCTTCCTTGGCAATCACCTCCGGCGCCGCCTTGGCCCGGAAATCCCGGTTGGCCAGCTTGCGCGAACTCTGTTCGAGATCTTTGGACACCTTGGCGATCTCCTTTTCCAGGCGCGTCTTTTCTCCCGCGATATCGACCAGGCCGGCCAACGGCACGAAAATTCTCATACCGCCGACTACGCCCGTGGCGACGCCTTTGGGCTCCGACAGGCTCACGTCCACCGCCAGGGATTCGAGATTGGCGAGGTTCACGATAAAGCCCCTGCCCCGTTCAACGGCTTCCCGGCTGGTTTCGTCTCCGGCGGACACCAGCGCGGTCAGTTTGTGAGACGGCGGAATCCGCATCTCACCGCGGATGTTGCGGATGGCGGTAATGACGTCCATGATCATTTCCATTTCCTTTTCGGCGTCCTTTTCATTCCAGTCCTCCCGGACGGCCGGAAAGCGACTGACCATGATGGAGTGTTCGTCGCTTCCCTTAAGCGCCTGCCAGAGCTCTTCGGTCACAAACGGCATGAAAGGGTGCAGCAATTGCAGCATTGCGCCGAAAACCTCCCGCTGCGTGCGCTGGGCCGCGTGCTTTTCTGCGGGGCCGATGCGGCCATAGAGCGCGGGCTTGCTTACTTCCAGATACCAGTCGCAGTACTCGTGCCAGATGAAGTTATAGACCGCAGCCGCCGCGTCGTTGAAGCGGTACTCGTCGAGGCTCCGGATCACGTCGGCGATCGTTTCGTTGAGCTTGGCCTTAATCCACTTGTCCGGCAGTGAATCCGGGGCATCGAGCGGCGCGTTTTCATCGTAATCCGCCAGGCAGGCGAGTGTGAGCTTCGCCGCGTTCCAGATCTTGTTGACGAAAAACTTGTAGCCTTCGATGCGCTCCGGCGACATGCGCACGTCGCGCCCCTGGGCGGTATAGGCGGCCAGCGTGAAACGGAACGCGTCGGTTCCGTATTGATCGATCATGAGCAGCGGGTCAATGCTGTTGCCCTTCGATTTGCTCATCTTTTCGCCCTTTTCGTCGCGGACCAGCGCATGCAGATAGACGTCCTTGAACGGCACATCCTTCATGACGTAAAGGCCCATCATCATCATGCGGGCCACCCAGAAGAAGAGGATGTCGAATCCGGTGATGAGCAGCGACGTCGGATAGAAGGTTTTGAGGGCTTCCGTTCTTTTGGGCCAGCCCAGCGTGGTAAACGGCCACAGGGCCGAACTGAACCAGGTGTCGAGGACGTCCTCATCCTGCCTAAGCGAGGAACCGTCGCAGATCGGACACTTGTCCGGATCGACCGTGGACACGATGACCTTGCCGCAGTCGCCGCAATACCAGACGGGAATGCGGTGCCCCCACCACAGCTGACGCGAGATGCACCAGTCGCGGATGTTGTTCATCCACTCGAAATAGGTGGCTTCCCAGGTGGCGGGCACGATGCGGGTCTTCTTTTTCGAAACGGCGGCGATGGCCTTGGCCGCAAGCGGCTTGATTTTGACGAACCACTGTTTGGACACCATCGGCTCGATGTCCGTCTTGCAGCGGTAGCACTGGCCGACATTGTGCGCATAGGGCTCCGTGCCGACCAGGTAGCCTTCCTTTTCGAGATCGGCGACCACGTTGTCGCGCGCTTCGTAGCGGTCCTGCCCCTTGTACTTTCCGCCGTATTCGTTGATCAGGCCCTGTCCGTCAATGACCGAAATGATTTCCAGGTTGTGGCGCTGGGCCATGGCGAAGTCGTTGGGATCGGAGCCGGGAGTGATCTTCACCGCTCCGGAGCCGAATTCCATCGTCACGTAATCGTCGGCGATGATCGGAATCGGCTTGTTCACCAGAGGCAGAATGACCATTTTGCCGATCTTGTCCTTGTAACGCGGATCATCCGGATGCACCGCCACGGCCGTGTCGCCGAGCATGGTTTCCGGCCGCGTCGTGGCGACGACGATGTCGCCCGCGCCGTCGGCGAACGGATACCGGATGTTCCACAGATTGCTCTGGTCCTGCTTGAACTCCACCTCCAGGTCGGAGATGGCGGTGTGGCAGCGGGGACACCAGTTGACGATGTAATCCCCCTGGTAAATCATGTCTTCGTTGTAGAGGCGCACAAAAACCTCGCGCACCGCCTGGGAAAGCCCCTCGTCCATGGTGAAGCGCTCGCGGTCCCAGTCGCAGGAGCAGCCCAGGCGCTTGAGCTGATTGATGATGACGCCGCCGTATTGTTCCTTCCACTCCCAGACGCGGGCGATGAATTTTTCCCGCCCCAGATCGTGCCGGGAGAGTCCCTCCTTGCGGAGCTGCTGCTCCACCACGTTTTGCGTCGCGATGCCCGCATGGTCCATTCCCGGCATCCACAGCGTGTTGTAGCCCTGCATCCTCTTGAAGCGGATGATGATGTCCTGCAGCGTGTTGTTGAGCGCATGGCCCATGTGCAGCATGCCGGTCACGTTGGGAGGCGGAATGACGATGGAAAAAGGCGGCGCCTCGCTGGTATCCTGCGCGTGGAAAAACTTGTTCTCGAGCCAGTAATGATACAGTCTCTTTTCGGCCTCGGCCGGTTCGAATGCTTTGCCTAACTCTTTCGGTGACATGAAAATTAACTCTCCCCTCTATAAATACACAAAAGGGCTTGCGCCCTTTTGGTTTCCTCTTGCCTGTATCGTTCGCCGGCATTTCAACCGCGGGGCCAAACGGGCAGCCGTTTATCTCCGCGGGGTGTCGCCGTCAAACGATCTTTAGTTGAATTTCAGTTCTTCCTTCAGCTTGCGGATAATCAGCAGGGCGTCCACGCCGGCCACGGGTTTGAGCGGCGCAAATTCGCCGGTGGCCACATCCTTCGTTGCCATGATGCCCCGCGAGGTCACGACCATCACGGCGTTGAAATACGGCAGATCCGCCCGCAGATCGGGAAAAGGCGATTTCGCGCCGATGAACTTGGTGGCAAGCGCGTTGTCTCCCGTCACCTTGATCAGGACGTCTTCCAGCATCATCGCATACGCCGCGCGCGTGATCAGCTCTCCGGGATAGTAATTGCCGTCGGGATAGATTTCCAGGCCGCGCACGCCGATTTCCAGGATGCCTTCAATGTCGGCCTTCAGGGGGTGATCCGCGATATCCTTGGCCGTCACTTGGACCTTCTGGGCTTCCCTGGCGGTCTTCTCCGGATCCTTGAAAGACGTATCGAAGGTCTTGGGCGTCCGTTTTTTATACAGAACGTCGATCTTCAGTTCTTCCATAAACAGCGCCGCGGCGTCCGCGCGGTTGATGCGCTCCACCAGGGCGATCTGCTTGCCCGTCACGGAGCCGGGCATCGCCCGCTGCACCTTCTGGATAAAATTCCACTCCGCGTCGGCCGGAGCGATGTAATCCGTTTTCAGCTCGAGGACCTTGGTGAACATCTTCCCCGCCGCATCAAAATCGTAGGCCTGCTTGTAGGCGATCCCCATGAAATAGTAAGCGGCGGAGTGCTTCGGATCGATTTTCACCGCCGCATCGAATTCCCCGGCAGCCAGGCCGAGCCATTTCTTTTCCTGCTTGCCCTGCGTGTAATAGCGGATCAGCGCCACCTTGTTCGCCAGCGTCTCTTCGTCCGCCTTCGCGTACTTGGCGCCTTTTCCCAGCGCGTCGGCCGCGCCCCGGTAGTCGGGCGGCGTCATGAAGGTTTTCACCAGTCCGACACCGGTATGGGCCCGGGAATATTCGGCGTCGAGCTGCAGGGCCAGTTCAAACTCCCGCTGGGCGTCGGCATACTTTTCCTGATCGAAAAGTTTCATTCCGGTAAAGACATGGTGCTCGGGCGTATCCAGCTGGCTCACCGGAATCCGCGCCTTGGGTCCGCAGGCGACAATCAGTAAAACAGCCGCCAGGAACAGGATCAGCGAAAATGCCTTTTTTTTGAATTGGCCGCTTAACATATGGTGCTCCTTTCTTTTTCCAAAAGGTTCATCGTCAGAATGTCTTTGACCTCCCGGCTTAAACAGCGTTTATAATTAGCGTCTGCGCCGTTTTAAGTCAAGTCAATATTAAGAGAAGATCTTTACATCCGCCGGCGCGGTAATTGTTCCGCGTCACCGGACGCGCGTCCAGAAATCCTCGACCTTGCGGCGGATGTCGTCGATTTGTCCGGGAGAATGCCAGAGGATCTCCTTATCCGCGGCAAACCAGGTCATCTGCCGTTTCGCGTAGCGCCAGGTTTCCCGGTTCATCTCCGCAAGCGCCTCGTCCATCGTACGCTTGCCTGTCAGAAAGGCGATCATCTGCTTGTAGCCCAGGGACTGCATGGATTTGAGTTTTTCGCCGTAGCCCCGGTCCAGAAGTCCCTGGACTTCCGCGGCGAGACCTGCTTCGGCCATCCGCGCCGTTCTGTCGAGGATCCTTTGTTTGAGTTCATTTCGTTCGACGCAGAGACCGATTTTCAGCGCCTCGTAGGGGCAGTCGGTAAACGCGTGCCGGTTTTGCAGGACGACAATGGACTGGCCGCTCTGGTCGAAAACCTCCAGCGCGCGGATCACACGCACCGAATCGTTGGGATTGAGCCTGGCCGCCGCGGCCGGGTCCTTCTCGCACAAAAGCCGGTACACGTGGGCGCGGCCGAAGCGGTCCCGGAGGCTCTGGTAATGACGGCGGAGCGCCGCATCGACCGGCGGCGTGGCAATAATACCGCTGAGCAGCGCCCGGATGTAAAGCCCGGTCCCGCCGACAACGAAGACCGGCTTGCCTTCCCCGTGCAGACGGGCGATCGCCGCCCTGGCCGCGTCGGCGTACAATGCGGCGTTGAATTCTTCATCCGGATCGACCACATCGATCAGGTGATGACGGACGCGCTTTCGCTCTTCCGCGGTCGGCTTGGCCGTTCCGATATCCATGAAGCGATAGACCTGCAGAGAATCGGCGTTGACGATTTCGCCGCCGCAGGCGTGAGCCAGTTCGACGGCCAGGCGGGTTTTCCCGGTGGCCGTGGGCGACCCCAACACGATCAGCGGAATCCGGAACGGCTTATTTGCGTTTAAAGAGTTTTTCGATTTCATATACGGAAAAATGCACGCTGACCGGACGGCCGTGCGGACAGGTGGCGTTAAAAGGCGTCTGCTCCAGATCCCGGCACAGGGCCGCCACCTCATCCCCGCAAAGCGCGGTGTTGGCTTTGATCGCGGCGCGGCAGGCCAGCGACGCCAGAATTTTTTCCTTGCGACAGGCCAGCGACAGTTTCGCCTCGCCGGCCAGTTGATCGGCCAGATCGGAAACGAGATCGGCCGTCGGCACACGGGACAGATCGGCGGGCAGCGCCTTTACCACCAGGGCGTCGCGGCCGAATATTTCCAGCTCCAGGCCGATGTCGCCAAGCAGATCCAGCGCATCGGCAAACAGGGCGATCTGCGCGGGAGGAAGGCTCACCACCTCCGGCAGCAGCAGCGGCTGGCTCGCGGCCCGGGAGGCGGATGCCTTCAGGCGCTCCAGAATAATGCGTTCATGCGCCGCGTGCTGATCGACGAGCGTAAGCCCGTCGGGGCCGCCAAAGGCCAGGTAGGTTCCGGCAAACTGCCCCAGATAGCCGCGGTCGGCAAAGGTGATCTTTTGCGTGTCGGATGTCGCTGCCGCCGGTCCGGACGACGGAAAAGTTTTTTCCGACCGCCTGAGCCAGTCCGTCTCGAGCGCCTGCTGCAGGTTCCGCCGCGAGTACGCCTCGTCGGGCCTTTCCCGGAGAGATCCCGTCTCTTTCGGTTTCCAGAATCCGGATGCGGCGGACCTTGTCTCGCGCGGCGCCAGGCGGTAGGCGACCGCGTCGGGCGCCGTCCGGGCGGCGGCCAGCCCCTGCGCGACGGTTGTGGCGACCAGGTCGTAAATCTCGCGGGAATTTTTAAAGCGGACTTCCAGCTTGGCCGGATGGACGTTGACATCGACATCTTCGCCGGGCAAATCCAGAAACAGCACGGCGGCCGGATAACGGCGCGGTTCGATCACCTGCCGGTAGGCGGCAAGCACCGCGTGCCCGAGCGAAGCGTCGCGAATAAAGCGGGAATTGACGTACAGGAAAATGCTCTTTGCATTCGACCGGGTGAAGTCGGGCGTCGACACGAATCCGCGCAGCCGGACCTGCCCCCGCTGCCCGCCGATTTCCCGGCTGCGGCCGACAAAATCCTGCCCCAGAACCATGGCGATGCGCCGGGAAACGTCGTTTGCGGCGGGCGCGGCAAAGACCTCGCGGCCGTCGGCGACGACAGAAAAACGCACGTGCGGATGCACCAGCGCGAGCCGGGTGACCGCATCGAGGCAGGCGCCCTGTTCGGTGGCTTCCGTTTTCAGAAACTTGCGGCGGGCCGGCACATTGGCAAAGAGCTTCGTTATCGTGACCTGCGTGCCGGGCGGCAGGCCGGCGGGCGCGATTTCAGAAATGAACCCCGCTTCGACGCAGGCTTTCGTTCCGGCCAGGTCTTCGGGCCGGCGCGAGAGCAGTTCCACGCGCGCCACGGATGCGATGCTGGCCATCGCCTCGCCGCGAAAGCCGAACGATCCGATCCGACCCAGATCGTCGATTCGGGATATTTTGCTGGTGGCGTGCCGTTCAAACACCAGCGCCACGTCGTCGCGCAGAATGCCGGATCCGTTGTCCGCCACCCGGATGGATTCACAGCCGCCGCGGACCAGTTCAATGCGGATGTCGCCCGCGTCGGCATCGAGAGCGTTTTCAACCAGTTCCTTGACGATCGACGCCGGCCTTTCCACCACTTCCCCGGCGGCAATCTGGTTGGCCACCTCTTCGGATAAAACGGAAATACGTTTCGACACAGTCATCTTCCTTGCCGGCGACGCGGAAAAGAGCGCGGACGGTTGTTCGTCTTTCCCGGTCGCAGTAAAAAGCCGCAGCCACAAAGAAGCGGCTGCGGCCGAATATCATGCGGAACGGCGCCGGCTAATCCAGAACGATCATTACCCGGCATTTCTTCATAAACGATGCGTTTTCCGCGGAGGCGTTGATCTGGGCGGCGTCGGCGTTGCTGATCACCAGGTCGGATTTGCCCATGCCGCCTGTTTTCAGCGCCTTGACCGTCACGGGACTGGCCGTAACGCGGGCATTGCCCTGCGCCGCTGCGAGGTCGCGCGCGTAGCCGCTCATCCCCTGCTGGACGGCGTATTCGCGGTCCACGTTCGCGGATCCGTAAATTTCATTGCCGTTTTCATCGTAAATACGCGGCGACATGGCCGGACGCGCGCCGATGCCGCGGGCGTCAACCACCAGACCCGTGTATACCACCGGAGCCGGCGGCGCGGGTGGCGCTGTTACGGTTGGCGCCGGAGCAGGCGGAGCCGGGGCTGCCGGGGCAGGCGCCGCCGGAGCAAGGACCGCGGGAGGAGGCGGAGAAGGAAGCTGTTTGCGCTTTTCGATGGCCAGCGGCATCAGGACCTGCGAGAGGTTCCCGTAAAGCGGCATTCGGAGACGGACTTCCACAGTGCCGTCGGACATGTATTTTTGGTCCACCACCTGGGCGCCTTTGATCAGGCCTTCAACCTGCGTGTTGACGACGTCGCTTTCCACGGTGAAATCCCGGACCGTCGTTCGGGCATCAACCTGCACGCCTTTTGTAATTTCGAGCAGATTGCGGTAAGCGTCCACTTTCGCCGCGCGCAGCGCCATGGGCCGGGCATTGATCTTTCCCAGACTCCGGTCGGGCGGCGCGCCGATGCCGACCGCTTCAATGTAGCCCGCCGACCAGTTCACCGAACCCTGGCCGACTTTTTCCACCCACTCGGACATGCTGATGGCATCCTGGCAAAAACCGGTTTGCGCCAGAAACAAAATCATTCCCGTCAAAACCGCCATGGAAACGAATTTTAATCTCATATTCTCCTCCTTCGAGTTATCGTCTAAAAAATGCGCCTGTGGAATCCGCGCTAAAAGTAACAAAATATTCTCCGGCTTGCAACAGGAATTCCCGGGCAGCGCAAAGTCGGCCTCCGGAAGAGTTGTGCTTGAAAGTCCTATGTTTATGTGGTAGTTGACGGCGACTGAAAATAAGATATCAAAAAAACGGGATGCTCGCGATTGCGGGAGCGACCTGTTTTGAGAATTCTGAAATGCAGCCATATTTGCGCGGGTTAACCGCTATTTTTTTTGAAAAGACAGGAGCAGCACCATGGATTACAAACAGACGTTGAATCTTCCCCAGACCGATTTTCCGATGAAAGCCAACCTGGCCCAGCGCGAGCCGGAGATGCTGAAAAAGTGGGAAGACATGGATATTTACGGCAAGATCCGGGCGGCGGCCAAAGGGCGCGAGCCTTATATCCTGCACGACGGCCCGCCTTACGCCAACGGCAATATCCACCTGGGCACGGCGCTCAATAAAATCATCAAGGACATCGTCATCAAGGCCAAGAACATGACCGGCTTCGACGGCGTGTTCGTGCCGGGGTGGGACTGCCACGGCCTGCCCATCGAACACCAGGTCGACAAGGAACTGGGCGGCAAAAAATCCGGCCTGTCGCAGGTGGAAAAGCGCCGCGCCTGCCGCGTCTACGCCGAAAAATTCGTGGACATCCAGCGCGCACAGTTCAAGCGCCTGGGCGTTTTCGGCCAGTGGGACGATCCCTATCTGACCATGGCGTATCCGTACGAAGCCGCCACCGTCGCCGAATTCGGCAAACTCTATCTCAAGGGCAGCGTTTACAAGGGAAAGAAGCCGGTTTACTGGTGCGCGTCGTGCAAGACGGCGCTGGCCGAAGCGGAAGTGGAATACGCGGATCATCACACGCCGTCGATTTACGTCAAGTTCGCTTTTGATTCCGACATCGGCGCCGTACGGCCCAAACTGGCCGGCGAAAAAGTGTCCATGGTCATCTGGACCACCACGCCCTGGACGATTCCCGCGAATCTCGCCATTGCGGTGAAGGATGATTTCATTTACGCGGCGGTCAAAATCGACTCGGAAGTCCTCATCGTCGCCAAAGACATGCTCGACTACTGCCTGGACGCTTTCGGACGGCGCGGACGGCCCTTTGAAATCCTCGACGAGTTTCAAGGCGCGGTGCTCGAAGGCCAGAAATGCCTCCACCCGCTGGTGAAAAGGCACAGCGTGCTCATTCTGGCGCCTTTTGTCACGCTCGACGCGGGCACCGGCGCCGTGCATATCGCGCCCGGCCACGGCCAGGAGGACTATGAAATCGGCCTGGAATACGGCCTGGACAACTACGCGCCGGTGGACGACGCGGGCAAATTCACCGAGGACGTCGAGTATTTCGCCGGACAGTTCGTCTTTGACGCCAACGACAACGTGATCCGCAAACTCGATGAAATGGGCGCGCTTCTGGGGCACGTGCCCATGCAGCACTCCTACCCGCACTGCTGGCGCTGCAAGAAACCCATTATCTTTCGTTCCACCGAACAGTGGTTCATTTCCATGGAGAAAAACGATCTGCGCAAAAAAGCGCTGGCGGCCATCAACGACGTGCGGTGGATTCCCGCCTGGGGGCACGACCGCATTTACGGCATGGTGGAAAACCGTCCCGACTGGTGCATTTCGCGCCAGCGGCTGTGGGGCGTTCCGATTACGGTCTTTTACTGCGCCAAGTGCAAAAACGAAGTCCTGACGAAGGAAATCCTGGATCACCTGGTGGCGCTGGTGGAAAAAAACGGAGCGGATGTCTGGTTTGAGAAGGATCCCAAAGACCTCATGCCCAGGCATACTTTCTGTCCGCACTGCCACGGCACGGAGTTCACCAAGGAAGTGAATATTCTCGACGTCTGGTTCGACTCGGGTGTCAGCCACGCGGCTGTGCTGGAAAAGCGACCGGAGCTCGCTTCGCCCTGCGACATGTACCTGGAAGGCAACGACCAGCACCGCGGCTGGTTTCACTCCTCGCTTCTGGAATGCGTGGGGACTCGCGGGCGCGCGCCTTACAAAAGCGTGCTCACGCACGGCTTTGTGGTGGACGGCGAAGGCAAGAAAATGTCCAAGTCCGTGGGCAACGTCATCGGCGCGGAAGAAGCCGTCGCCAAATACGGAGCGGAAATTCTCCGCCTGTGGGTGGCGGCGGAGGATTACACTGACGACATCCGCATTTCTGAAGAAATTCTCAAGCGCCTGATGGAGGCCTACCGGCGCATCCGCAACACCAGCCGCTTCATCCTGGGCAATCTGTACGACTTTCAGCCGGACGCAGACAGCGTCGCCTGCGACCGGATGCTGGAAATGGACCGCTGGGCGCTGCACCGTTTGCAGGAAGTGATCAAACGCGTGACGGAAGCCTACGAACGCCACCAGTTTCATATGGTGTTTTTCACGCTGCACAACTACTGCGCCGTGGATTTAAGCGCGCTTTACCTGGATGTGCTCAAAGACCGGCTTTACACCAATAAGGCCGCTTCGCCGGCGCGCCGCTCCGGCCAGACGGCGATGTTTCTGATTCTCAACGCCATGACGCGGCTTCTGGCCCCGATTTTTACCTTCACGGCCGAGGAAGTCTGGGGGGCGCTGCCCGCCTGGAAGGACAAGAGCGAAAGCGTGCACCTGACGCAGTTTCCCGCGGTCGATGAGAAGCTTCTGGACGGCGGGCTGGGCGAACGCTGGAAAACCATGATCGACGCGAAGTCGGAAATCGCCAAAGCCGTGGAGCAGGCGCGCAAGGAAAAAGTCATCGGCCATTCGCTCGACGCCCGCATCACGATCGCGGCACCGGAAAAACTGCGCGCGCTTTTGGATACGCACAAAGAGGAACTGCGCGCGCTCTTGATCGTTTCGCAGCTCGTGGTGGCCGACGAAAAAGACATCGCCGCCCCCTATCGCAGCGAGGAAATCAAGGGACTTGTCGTCGGCGTGGAAAAAGCGCGCGGCGCAAAATGCGAACGCTGCTGGATTTACGAAGAGTCGGTCGGCGCCGACGCCAGGCACCCCACGCTTTGCGGCCGCTGCCTGTCGAATTTGTAAAAAGGCAAGATGAAAGGAGCAGGGAGGCACTACGCCTTGCTCCGTGAAGGGAAGCTCACGTTCACAAAACAGGAAACCGGGAGCATTTTTTGAAAAAGAATCTTTGGGTTTTTCTTCTCGGCGCGGCGGTCATCATCGCGCTCGATCAGATAACGAAATCGGCCGTCACGTCGCATTTTGCGCTTTATGACGTCCGGGAGGTGATTCCGGGATTCTTCAACCTGGTTTACGTTTTGAATCCCGGAGCGGCTTTCGGTTTTCTGGCCGACGCCTCCGAAACATTCCGCTATATCTTTTTTACGGGCGTCACGGTCCTGGCGGCGGCGCTGATCATTTACTATCTGGTCAAAAGCAATCCCCGCCATCCGCTGCTCGCCGTTGCGCTGACGCTCATTTTCAGCGGCGCGGTGGGCAATCTCATCGACCGCATCCGGTTCGGCGCCGTGGTGGACTTTCTGGATGTCTATGTGGGAACGGCGCACTGGCCGGCCTTCAACGTGGCGGATTCCGCCATCACTATCGGCGCGATTCTGATGATCTGGGAAATGATCCTGAACCGGAAAGAAAAGCAAGCCGCCGCAAAATAAATCTTCAAGCTTTTTCCCCCGCGCGCCCGCCGCCCTTTCCGGAAGGCGCCCAGGCCAGCATCCGGGCCAGTGTAATTTCCGGATGGTGGTAGCGTTTCCTGCCGCGCGTGCCCCGTCCGTACTGAATCGCTTCTTCCGGACACCACTGGAGACATGCGAAACACTGCTCGCAGCGGCGCTGCCAGACCGGCCGCCCGTCGATCATCCTGACGTTGCGGGCGGGGCAGATCTTTTCACAGATTCCGCAGGAACTGCATGCTGCGTCGGCAAAAAAGGATTTGTCCATTTTGGCGACGCGCGGCAATGTCAGGCGGTAGAAAAGCGACAGGATGCCGTTCTGCCAGAAAGGCCCCTTCTCCACAGGCAAACACTCCCGGCGTCGCACGGCTCCGGCCACGGCTTCGATTTTCCCGAGCGCTGCGGCAAATTTTCTCTGCTGCGCGTCGGGCGGATCCGCGCCGCCCCAGGGGATGTAGTTGCTGGGCAGATTGAGCGAGAAGCCGCTCGACAGGAAAAGACCGCGGGCCCTTAAATGCTTCTGCAACCGGACAAGCGTCGCGGCAACCTGACCGGCATGAACGGCGACGGCGAAAAGATACTGATCGGGAGCAACTTCCAGGCGGTCGATGAAATTCAGCACCGGCGGCGGCACGCCCCAGATGTGCACGGGAAAAATCAGGCCGACGCCGGGTGATGGCGGGCGGACAACCTTCTCGCGGCGGCGGGCAAGGGCGTCAATATCCGCGGACTCCAGCCGGACGGCGATTTTCTCCGCCGTCCAGAGAGCGTTGCCCGTTCCCGAATAAAAAAACAGCGTCGTTTTCATCAGGGAAGAGCTTTAAGCGCGCGGTTGTATGTGACTTCGGAAAAACCGTAAACTTGCGTTCTGCCGACGACCAGCAGCGGCACCTCTTCGCTGTCGTCGATGGCTTTTCTCCGCTTCAACGCCGCCCGGTCCAAATCGATGTTGTATTCGATGGAGGTCATGTTCTGAGCGGCTAAAAATTCCCGGGCCTTGTCGCACTCTGCGCAGTCGTTTTTGGTGTAAAGGATAATTTCCGGTTTTTCCCCCACGTGCGCCGCTGCGTTGCCCAACCGATCGGACGACGTTTCTTCAAACATTTTCAGCTTCACGTTTTTTTGATTTTTCGGAGGCGGATAATCCGTAATGTGCGTTACGCCGGCCTCGTCTTCCCAGGTGTAAAAGTCGGCTCCTCCCGTCCCCGCCAACAACAAAACCACCGTCAGTGAAAAAAATAATATCTTTTTCATAAGAAGGCTCTCCTCGTTCACCTAACGCCGCAGGCGTATCTCGGGCATTTCCAGTTCAAACTCCTGCCAGACTTCCCGCCGGCCGCTCAGGTAATAAATAAAGGGATGCAGCGCAATCTTGACGGCGTGGGCGTTGGCCGGAATGTTTTTGAAAATCAACTCCATGGTCGCGGATGTGCCGGGCTGGATTTCCACTCCGCGCCCGCGGGTGTCGATTTCCATCATGGTTTTTTTCTCAGCCCCCTGCCATACGTAGGCAATGTCCGGATCATGGCCCTTCTGGGAATCGTCTGTCAGTTTGGAGCGCGGCCAGGACGCCGGAAAACTGTGGTCGTAAAAAGCCACTTTTCTTTTTTCCTGGTCCAGATTCACCACCTCGAACAAAACGCGCAGCCCTTCCCGCGAGGGGTTCACGCTCCGCAGTTCAAAGTGGCAGCCCAGGGCATCCTTCACCGCCATCGGCCGGTAAGTCCGCTTGAAAGGCGCCGGCGCAAGAGACGCCTGCTTTCCGACAGGCGCGGCCGGGGCAACCGGTTGTCCCGTTTTCGCCTGGACGGGCGGCTTCGGGCCGGTTTTGGCCTGCTCCTCGGCGGGAGGCTGCTCCTCGAGGACGGTCCGCACGCGAAACGCCATCTTGACGCGAACGCTGTCCCCCTCGTTGACAAACGAAATCAGGCGGACCGCCGTGATCCGGGCTTCCGTGATGGACTGCGTCGTCGTTTCGGATGTGACCTGGAAGTTCGTCACTTCGGTGGCCGAGCTGGAGTGCTGGGTTTTCGCGTCGTTTCTGACTTCTTCAAGCTTGTCCAGAATCACTTCCGCCGAGGCCTCGGCCGGCGTCTGCGACCCCTTGGTTGCTGCCAGGGCGGTCTTGATGATGATGGATTCATGAACGCGCTTCTTCCCCTGCAGCGTGGTTTGAGCCTGGACAAAAGCCCTTTCCGCATCCTCCTTCTTGCTCCGGATATCGGCGACATCCACGCTCAGTTTATAGTAGCTTTCCTCCCGGCGCTTAAGCAGGCTCTTCTGCGTTTCGCGTTCCGACCGGGACGCGCTGATTTTGCCTTGAAGATTCAGAATGCGGTCCTGGAAGGATTTGATCTGTTCGTTCAATCCCTCTTCCGCGGCCGCATTGTTCTGCAGCGTGTTCGCGATTACGCGATTGGCGCGGTCGAGATCGTAGCCGGCCGGCGCATACTGGCTGGCCGTGAGGAAATCCTCCAGGTCCTTGCGGGATTTGATGATCGCCGTTTTAAAGGCGGCGCCCTGCGACGACCGAACCTTGCCGGCCTTGTTCTCCTGAAACGGATACAGTTCGTAGCGTTTCAGACGCAGGTAGGAGGTGCCTCTAACGCTTTTTTCCAGTTCGATGCGGATGGGCTCTTCGTTATTCCACTTGGCCGTGCCTTCCTCCGTGGCGCGGATGAAATCGGCCGCCGCCACGTTGTTTATCATTTTCGTAAAGGATTGAATGTAGGTTCCCATGTGCCCCGCGATCAGCGGCGCGGAGGCGACATCCGCTCTCCCCTCCAGGGCGTGGGCGCTGTCCCGGAAGCCGCGCGTGTAAATAACGGCCACAACGATCTCGCCTTGTTTTTCGGTCACAAGCCAGCGCTTGAGCGACTCCTGCTGGGCGTGGATATCCTGCTGGTAGCGGTTGATCTGCCCGTCCAGGTTTTCAATGGTCGTCCGGATGTTCTTGATGCCTTTGGCCGATTCATCCAGGTCCGTGGACACCATGTGAAACTGGGAGGTGAGATCGTCGCGCTTTTTTTTGGCCCGGACAAATTCCTTTTTCGCGGTGACGATGGCGTTTTTGTACTCCGAGTCTTCCCTCTCTTTTTCGTCTTCGACGACTTTAAGATTCGCCTTCTCCTCCTGGCGGGCAGAAAAGGATTCACGGCTGTCAACCTCGGAGCGGATGATTTCACGCACGGTGTCGCGGGAATCCGTAGAGAGAGAGACCCAGCGGAGCGCCGGCTGCTGATGCTGTTTTGACGACGCGGCTTGGTGTTTCGGTGCGGCAAAAGCGGAGGAGACCAGAACGGCCGAGGCAATGAGGGCTAACAACCAACAGATCTTGTGTCTTGTCATAACTCCCTTCCCTGATACAGTTGTTTAGCTGTGCAACGGCGCTAAACTAACTTAAAAACACCACGGATGTCAAATTGTTTAACCGTTTTTCCCTCGGCCTGCCCGGTCGGTCGTCATCTGTCGGCGGCAGCAGTGCTGAAGTCGACATCAGCCAAGGATTTTTACCGGTTAAAATTATTCTTGACAGGAACCTTATGTATCTATATTTATAATCAGTTTTTTACATTCTCCTATTCCAATTGACCTTTTCGCAAAGACGGATGTTATACAGGGTAATAATCGGGTGATTGAGGCTTTCTAAATCAGTCCTGTTTTTTCATCGACGGCCGGGTTCGCGCATCGGATCGAAGAGCGCGCAAACGCCGACTATGGAGAACCGGAAGATGGAAATCGTGCTCGACGGCGTCAGCAAAGTCATCAACGGCGAAACGCATCTCAACAGCATCACGCTCCAATTAACCAGTGGCGCGACGAACGTCATCCTGGGGCATACCCTGGCGGGCAAGACCTCTCTGTTGCGTCTGATGGCCGGACTGGACCGGCCCACGAAAGGACGCATTTTTCTGGACGGCCGGGACGTCACCGGATTGTTTGTCCGCAAACGCAGCGTCGCCATGGTTTACCAGCAGTTCATCAACTATCCGTCCATGACGGTCTATGACAACATCGCTTCTCCGCTGAAGATGAGCGGTCTGCCCTCCGCGGATATCGATCGGAAGGTGCGCGCGGCGGCGGCCACGCTGCACATTGACCGCCTGCTTGACCGAATGCCCGCCGAACTCTCCGGCGGCCAGCAGCAGCGCACGGCCATCGCCCGGTCGCTCGTCAAAGACACGGAACTTTTGCTGCTCGACGAACCCCTGGTGAATCTGGATTACAAACTCCGCGAAGAACTGCAGGCGGAGCTCCAGGACATATTTCGGGCGCGCAAAGCCATTGTGGTTTATACCACGACGGAACCCTCGGAGGCGTTGATGCTGGGAGGCAACCTGGTGGTCATGGACGAGGGACGGATTCTGCAGACCGGTCCCACGTCCTCTGTTTATCATCATCCCTCGACCACGCGGGTGGCGCAGGTCGTCAGCGATCCGCCGATCAATTTTCTTCCGGGCGTGGTGGCCGGCGGCAAAGCCCGCCTGGGGCGGGACATCGATATTGCCATGACCGGACACCTGAGCGCGGTTCCGGATGGGGAATATGCTTTCGGCGTCCGCCCGAATCATCTTTTTTTACACGCCCAGGGCGCCGGAAACGTTGAAATCAGCGTCAAAGTCGAACTGGCCGAAATCAACGGATCGGAAACCTTTATCCATGTCAGCCATGGAGATCTGCATCTGGTGCTGCAGGAAGACGGCATCCACCCCCGGTATATCGGATCAAACATAACAGTTTACGCAAATCCCGGTTGTTTTTTTGTGTACGAGAAACCGGGACGGCTGCTGGCGTCCCCTTTCGGGGCCGGATAATTAAGGAGCGCGGCATGGCACAAATCGAAATGGACGGTGTTGCCCACAGCTATCTGCGTCATCCTGAAAAAGACGCGGATTACGCCATCAAGACGATTGCCAACATCTGGGACGACGGGGGCGCCTATGCGCTTTTGGGACCTTCCGGATGCGGCAAAACCACCCTGCTCAACATCATTTCCGGACTGCTGACCCCCACCAGAGGGAGGGTGTTATACAATGGGACCGATGTCACCGCCCTGCCGCCGGAGAAGCGCAACATCGCCCAGGTCTTCCAGTTTCCGGTATTGTACGATACGATGACCGTGTACGAGAATCTCGCCTTTCCGCTGCGAAATCGCGGTCTGGAAAAAGACGCCATCCACCGCCGCGTGCAGGAAATCGCCGACATTCTTGACTTAACTCCTTTTCTCAAACAGAAAGCCTACGGGCTGGCCGCGGATGCCAAACAAAAAATATCCCTGGGGCGCGGACTGGTCCGCAGCGACGTGGCGGCTATTCTTTTTGACGAGCCCCTGACGGTTATCGATCCGCATCTCAAATGGCATCTGCGGCGCAAGCTCAAAGAAATTCACGAGCAGCTCAAACTCACACTGATCTACGTGACGCACGACCAAATGGAGGCGCTCACTTTTGCCGAAAAAGTGGTGGTCATGTACGAGGGAGAAATCGTGCAGACCGGCACGCCCGAAGATCTTTTTGAGAATCCCGAGCATAAATTCGTCGGCTATTTCATCGGATCGCCCGGCATGAATTTCCTGTCCTGCCGGCTCGAAGGCAATATCGCTTACGTCAACGGCCTGGGCATCAAACTCGGCAAGCAGACGGCGAATGCCGCACAGAAAACCGCCGGAAAGCTGGAAATCGGCATCCGGCCCAAGTACCTGGAAATCAGTCCCCGGCCCGTCGAGAACGCTCTTCCGGCGCACGTGAAAAGTTTCGAGGACCTGGGAAGCTATAAAATTGCCGCAATTCTTCTGGATGAAAAAACCCTTTATGCGCGCCTGCCGGAAGATGCCCCGCTGGCCGCGGGCAATGTCTGGATTGTCTTTCCGCCGGAAAAAACCAAACTGTACGCCGACGGTCGGCTGGTGAAATAGAGAGGTGAGACCATGAACAAGTGGGAAAACAATCGCGCCTGGCTTTTGACGGTGCCCGTTCTCGTCATTGTGGCGTTCAGCTCCATCATTCCGCTCATGACGGTCGTCAACTACTCCGTGCAGGATATTTTCGGGCCGGGACAGAGCCTGTTTGTCGGAACGGAGATGTACAAGAACGTCCTGCGCGATGCCCGGCTGCACGAAGCCCTGTGGCGGCAGTTCCTTTTTTCCGGCCTGGTCCTCCTCATCGAGATTCCTCTGGGCATTGCGCTGGCTTTGGCCATGCCGAAAAAAGGCTGGGGCGTTTCCTTCTCGCTGGTGGTCATGGCCCTGCCGCTTTTAATCCCCTGGAACACCATCGGATCGATCTGGATCATTTTCGTCCGCCCGGACATCGGCCTGTTCGGCGCTTTTGTCAACAACGTGCTGGGCATTGGGTTCGATCACACGGCGCGGCCGCTCGACGCCTGGATCACGACGCTGCTCATGGAAATCTGGCACTGGACGCCGCTGGTCGCCCTTTTGGCCTATGCGGGGCTGAGAGCGATTCCGGAGGTGTATTACCAGGCGGCGAAAATTGACGGCGCTTCGCCCTGGGCGACCTTCCGGTACATTCAGTTGCCGAAAATGCGGGGCGTGCTGACCATCGCCGTCCTCCTGCGTTTTATGGACAGCTTTCTCATCTACGCCGAACCTTTTGTCCTCACCGGCGGCGGCCCCGGAAATTCAACCACGTTCCTGTCCATTTACCTCGTCAAACTGGCCCTGGGCCAGTTCGATCTGGGAACGGCGGGCGCTTTTTCGTTGATCTACTTTTTAATTATCGAGATTCTCTGCTTTGTCTTCTACCAGGTTCTCAAGAACGTGGGGAAAGGAACCGGAACATGATGAAGGGAAGAAAAAAATTAATCGCTCTCGGCATCTATTTCACTTTGCTGTTCCTCCCGATTTACTGGATGCTCAATATGTCGCTTCGAACCAACGCCGATATTCTCGGCGCGCTCACACTCTACCCGGCCGATCCCACGTTTGCCAACTACATCAACATCTTCACGGATCCCGCGTGGTACATGGGTTACGTCAACTCCATCATTTATGTGACCGTCAATACGCTGATTTCGCTGGCAGTGGCGCTGCCCGCCGCCTATGCCTTTTCACGGTACTCCTTCGTCGGAGATTCCCAGGTGTTTTTCTGGCTCCTGACCAACCGCATGGCGCCGGCGGCCGTTTTCGCGCTGCCCTTTTTCCAGCTCTACTCCACGATCGGACTTTTGGACACGCATATCGCCGTCGCGCTGGCGCACTGCCTGTTCAACGTGCCGCTGGCCGTCTGGATTCTCGAGGGTTTCATGTCCGGCATTCCCCGGGAAATCGACGAAACGGCTTTTATCGACGGCTACAGCCTGCCGCGCTTTTTCATCACCATTTTTATTCCGCTCATCCGCGCCGGCGTCGGGGTAACCGCGTTTTTCTGCTTCATGTTCAGCTGGGTGGAACTTTTGTTTGCCCGGACGCTCACGATCACGAACGCCAAGCCCATTCAGGCGGTGATGACGCGGACGATCAGCGCCACCGGCATGGACTGGGGGCTTCTGGCCGCGGCCGGAATGCTCACCCTGGTACCGGGCGCCCTGGTGATCTGGTTTGTCCGCAACCACATGGCCCGGGGCTTTGCCCTCGGCCGGGTGTAAAGGAGAAAGGTATGATCCTGGACTGGATGTACTGGACAAAACCGACGGCGATTTTCTTCACCGCGCTTTTCCTGGTTCTGGCGGCGATGACCGTCTGGCAGACGCTGGCGCCTTCCGTTCCCCGCCGCGGCTTTCTGCCGCTCGTGACAACGCCCGGCACCCGTCTTTTTATCGGGATCATTACCGCCATATTCATTCATCTGGCCTGGCTTGGATTGACGGACCTCAGTTTATGGATCGTGTTTCCTTTCGCCGTGGGCTGGATCGTCTTGGTCATGATTTGGGGATAGCGTCAGGACAGGCTCCATGCTGCGCGGCGATTGAGGCCTTCACGCCGGGCAGATTGGAACCTTCAACCAATTTTAACTTTTGAAGGCCAGAAGGAGGAGAGCAGATGAGCAGTTTTATGTTCAGGATGAGAACATGGGTAATGCTTTTGTGTTCCCTGGCGGCCGTGTTCTTCATACTATCCGCCCCGCCGGTCCGCGCGGACCAGGCTGCCGCCAAAAAGTGGATCGACAAGGAATTCCAGCCTTCCACGCTGACCAAAGCCCAGCAGATGAAGGAAATGGAGTGGTTCATCACCGCGGCCAAGCCGTTTCGGGGCATGGAGATCAAAGTGGTGTCGGAAACCATTCCCACCCATGAGTATGAATCAAAAGTGCTGGCGAAAGCTTTTTATGAAATTACCGGCATCAAGGTCACGCACGACCTGATTCAGGAGGGAGACGTCATTGAAAAACTCCAGACCCAATGGGCGTCGGGCAGAAACCTCTACGACGGATGGGTCAACGACTCCGACCTGATCGGCACGCATTACCGCTACGGGCACGCCGTGTGCCTCGAGGATTTCACAAAAGGCGAAGGCAAGAGCGTCACACTGCCGACCCTCGACGTCAAGGACTTCATGGGCATATCCTTCACCACAGCGCCCGACGGCAAGTTCTGGCAGCTTCCCGATCAGCAGTTCACCAACCTCTATTGGTTCCGCTACGACTGGTTCAAGCGGCCGGACTTCAGAAAGAAATTCAAAGACAAGTACGGCTACGAGCTGGGCGTGCCCGTGAACTGGTCCGCCTATGAAGACATCGCCGAATTTTTCACCAACGACATCAAAGTCATCGACGGCGTCAAGGTTTACGGCCACAACGACTACGGCAAGAAAGCTCCGGATCTGGGCTGGCGCTTCACCGACGCCTGGCTGGTCATGGCCGGCGCCGGCGACAAGGGCATCCCGAACGGTTTGCCGGTGGATGAATGGGGCATCGGCGTCGATAAAACCGGCCGGCCGTTCGGCGCCAGCGTCTGCCGCGGCGGCGACGCCAACGGTCCGGCGGCGAAATACGCGCTGCGCAAGTATATCGAGTGGCTCGACAAATATGCGCCTCCCGGATCGCGCGGGCTCGATTTCTACACCTATCTGCCGTATCTGGAAAAAGGCAACGTGGCCCAGCAGATTTTCTGGTACACGTCATTCGTGCCGGGAATGGTCGCGCCGGGCCCCACCGTGAACGCCGACGGCACGCCGAAATGGCGTATGGCCCCGTCGCCGCACGGCGCATACTGGAAAGAAGGCATGAAACTGGGCTATCAGGATTGCGGCTCCTGGACGTTCTTCAAACAAACGCCGGTGGAACGCATCAAGGCCGCATGGCTGTACGCCCAGTTCTGCGTGTGTAAAACCACCTCGCTCAAGAAAGCGCACGTCGGTCTGACCTTCATCCGCGACAGCGATATCCGCCACAAATCCTTCACGGACCGCGCGCCGAAACTCGGCGGTCTCGTGGAATACTACCGCAGTCCGGCCCGCGTGACCAATACGCCGACCGGCACCAACGTGCCCGATTATCCGAAGCTGGCCCAGCTCTGGTGGCAGAATATCGGCGAAGCCTCGTCAGGCGCCACCAGCGTCGATAAGGCCATGGATAATCTGGCCAAGGAGATGGACGCCGTCATGGAACGGATCGAACGGTCCGGCGTTCAGGGCAACAAAGGCCCCAAACTCAACAAGTGCGTAAGCGAAAAGACGTACCTGGGCCGGCCGGGCGGCGTCGCGCCGCAGGCCAGACTGGCCAATGAAAAGCCAAAGGGTGAAACCGTCGATTACGACAAACTCATTGAAGCCTGGAAGAAGGGCCGTGTGAAATAATTTACCGAAGCAGATTTCAGACGGCGGAAAAAACTGAAGAGAGGTTAAAGCTCCGGCTTTAACCTCTCTTTTAAATATTCCCGCCCGCGGACAATTTTTGAATTGGAAAACAAAAAGGGTTATGTCATATTGCGTTAAAAGAATCTTGGCCTACTTGAGGAGACCGCCGATGAAAAAATCATACATTCTCGCATTGGATCAGGGAACGACCAGTTCGCGGGCCGTCATTTACGACGCCGGGGGCAGCGCGGTCAAAATCGCCCAAAACGAATTTACGCAGATCTATCCCCAGGCCGGCTGGGTGGAACATGATCCCATGGAAATCTGGGGATCGCAGCGCGGCGCCGCGAGCGAAGTTCTCGCCGCCACCGGCATCGCGCCCGAGGAAATCGCGGCCATCGGCATCACCAATCAGCGCGAAACCACCATCGTCTGGGACCGGGCGACCGGAAAGCCCGTGTACAACGCGATCGTCTGGCAGTGCCGCCGGACCTCCGCCATCTGCGACGACCTGCGCGCCGCAGGACTGGAGGACTACATCCGCGAAAACACCGGCCTGGTGCTGGACGCCTATTTTTCGGGAACAAAGCTCAAATGGATTCTCGATCATGTCCCCGGAGCCAGAGAAAGGGCACAAAAAGGAGAACTGCTCTTCGGCAACGTCGACACCTGGCTCATCTGGCACCTGACCCGCGGCCGGGTCCATGCCACGGATTACTCCAACGCGTCGCGCACGCTTCTGTTCAACATCCGGAACCTGCAATGGGACGCGTACATTCTGGAACAGCTCGGCATTCCCGAATCCATGCTGCCCCGGGTCCTGCCGTCCTCCGCGGTTTACGGCGTTTCCGACGCGCGCGTTCTGGGCGCGGAAATTCCCATTGCCGGCGTCGCGGGCGACCAGCAGGCGGCGCTCTTCGGCCAGGCCTGCTACACGCCCGGCATGGTCAAAAACACATATGGCACCGGCTGCTTCATGCTGATGAACACGGGGGAAAAACTTGCGCACTCGAAAAACGGATTGCTCTCCACCATCGCCTGGGGCATCAACGGCAAGGTTGAATACGCCCTGGAGGGCAGTATTTTCGTAGCCGGCGCGGCCATTCAGTGGCTGCGCGACGGTCTGCGCGTCATTTATGACGCCAGGGACAGCGAATACTTCGCCGCCAAGGTTCCCGATACGCAGGGCGTTTACGTGGTGCCCGCCTTTGTCGGACTGGGCGCGCCCTACTGGGACATGTACGCCCGCGGCGCCATCGTGGGGCTTACCCGCGGCGCCAACCGCAACCACATTATCCGCGCCACCCTGGAATCCATCGCCTACCAGACGCGCGACGTCCTGGAACTGATGCGCAGTGAATGCGGCATCGATCTGTGCGAGCTGCGCGTGGACGGCGGCGCCTGCGCCAACAACTTCCTGATGCAGTTCCAGGCGGACATTCTGAACGTCGGAGTGGAACGGCCGGAAATCATCGAAACGACGGCGCTCGGAGCGGCCTATCTCGCAGGGCTGGCGGTGGGCTTCTGGAAGGACCAGGCCACCGTCGCCGAAAGGCGCCAGGTCAACCGCCGCTTCGAACCGGTCATGGACGACGAAAAAAGAGACAAGCTCTACAACCGCTGGAAAAAGGCGGTCGAACGGGCAAGAAGCTGGGCGGAGGAATAAGGCACAAGGTACAAAGCACAAGGTACAAGGCTTAAGGTACAAGAGGCAGGGAAAGGTCGCGACCGTTCCCTGCGGAGAAGAAGGTAGTATAGATGATCAAGACGGACGTCATCATCATCGGCGGGGGCGCCACCGGCTGCGGTATCGCGCGGGATCTGGCGCTGCGGGGCATTCCGCACTGTCTGATCGAAAAAGGCGATTTGGCGGCGGGCGCTACGGGCGCCTGCCACGGCCTTTTGCACAGCGGCGGCCGCTACGCGGTCTCCGACCCGGTCGCGGCCAAGGAATGCTACGATGAAAATCGAATTCTGCGCCGCATCGGCGAAAAATGCGTGGAGCGCACCGGGGGCCTGTTTGTGCGCCTGCCCGGCGACTCCAAGATGTTCCGCGAGCGCTTTTTAAGAGGCTGCGACGACATCGGCATTCCGACGGAAATTCTTTCCTCCACCCGCGCGCTCGAACTGGTGCCCAATCTCAATCCGGCGCTCGAGGAGGCCATCGTGGTCCCCGACTGCTCGATCGACCCCTTCCGCCTGTGCCTGCTCAACATGAAAACTTCGCAGATCAAAGGGGGACTCTCCTTCACGCGCCACCGCGTGGTGGAAATCGTCCGTTCCCACGGGCGCTGCATCGGCGTAAAAGCCGCCGACGTCTACACGGGCGAAATCAAGGAAATCCACGCAAACATTCTCGTCAACGCCTCGGGCGCCTGGACCGACCGGGTGGCCCGCCTGGCGGGCTGCGAAGTTCCCCTCACCCTGTCGAAGGGGTCGCTCGTCATCACCAATCACCGCCTGACCGACATGGTGATCAACCGCCTGCGGCCGGCTTCCGACGGCGACATCATCGTGCCCAACGAGGCGGTCTGTCTGGCCGGCACCACGTCGCTCCTGGTCGAAGACCCCGACCGCATCGGCATTGAACCCGCCGAAGTGGACACGATCATCGGCGAGGCGGGGCGCATGATTCCGCATTTCAATTCCACCCGCATCATCCGGGCGTTTTCCGGCGTCCGTCCCCTGCTCAAGTCGCAGAAACTCGACAGCCGGGAAATTTCCCGCGGCTTCCAGATCATCGACCATCAAAACGGCCTGTACAGCATTGTCGGCGGCAAACTCACCACCTTCCGGCTGATGGCGGAAAAAATGGTGGACACGATCATGGCCGCCTTCAACCTGAAGCGCGACTGCGAAACCGCGGAGCGGCCGCTCGACGGCCAGGAAGAATTGAGCGGCTATCCGCTGAACAAGCGCCTGGCCGACATGAAAAACATCGTCTGCGAATGCGAGCTCGTCACCCGCGGCGACGTGGAGCGGATCATCGAGCAGACCGGCACCCGCCATGTCGGCGATATTTCGCACCGGACGCGTCTGGGCATGGGGCCCTGCCAGGGCGGATTCTGCACGTTTCGCGCGCTGGGAATCATGCATGACATGGATATTCTGACGGCGGAGCAGTCCGTTCAGTCGCTCCGGGAGTTTCTCGAGCGGCGGTTCCGCGGCATCCGCTACGCCCTGTGGGGGGACCAGCTGCGCGAGGAGCAGCTGGTCGAATATATTTATCTGGGCATTCTGGCGCTGGGGAAACATTCATGAGCGTGATTGCGTACGACGTCATTGTGATCGGCGCCGGCGCGGCGGGGCTCACCGCCGGCGCCCGTCTGGCATCAGAGGGATTGCGGGTCGCCCTGGTAACCGCCGGCGAACCGACGGCCTGCCTTTCCACGGGCTGCATCGACGTCTGTTCGGCAGGTAAAAATCCGCCGGGCGGCATCGCAGACCTGCCCGAAAGCCATCCCTACCACCGGATTTCCGCCACGGCGCTCCGCGAATCACTGCGAAACTTTCAAACCATCGCCGCCGACCTGAATATGCCCTATACCGGCGATGCGGACCGAAACCGCCTGGTGCTTTCCGCCATCGGCACGTTCAAGACCTCCTGCCTGGTGCCGGTCACGATGCGGTCCTCGCCGCAAAGCGCGGAGGAAAAAGTTCACATCGTCACGTTCGCCGGCCTGAAAGACTTCTATCCCGGCTATATCCTTGCGCGGCTTGAAAACGCCGCCTTTTCCACGTACGACGCCGGCGTTTCCACCACGATGGGCATCGCGGCCAATTTCGAAGACGACACATTTCTGGAAGCGTTCATCCTGTGGCTGGAAAAGCTCAACATCCGCGAAAATAAAATCGCCTTTCCCGCCGTGCTGGGGCTGGAATCGGCGGCTTCCATCGTGGATAAAATCGAAAAGCGCCTGGAGCGCCCGGTATTCGAAATCCCCACCATCCCGCCGTCGATGCCCGGCCGCCGTCTGTTCAACGTCCTGAAGGATCACTTCCGGAGGCAAGGCGGGATCATCTACTGGGGCTGGCCGGTGATCGGTGTGGAAAAGGCCGACCGGCAGATCGAAGCGGTTCGCGTCGAATCACAGGGCCGACCCATGAGCCTCAACGCCCGGGCCTTCATCCTGGCGACGGGATCTTTTGTCGGCGGCGGTCTTTGGGCCCGGCGCGAAACCATTGTCGAAAAAGTGTTCGATCTGCCGGTCTTCGTGCCGGGCGACCGGGACGACTGGTTTGTGCAGGATTATTTTTCCGGCAACCACGGCATCGGGCGGGCCGGCATTGCGGTGGACGCCGCCTTCCGCCCCGACGGCTGTCCCTGGGACAATATTTTCACCTGCGGCGCAATTCTGGCCCACGTGGAAGCCCTGAAAAACGGATGCGGCCACGGATTTGCCATCGCTACGGGCGAGGCGGCGGCCCGGTCGTGCCTGGAGTATCTGCGATGAAATTCGAACACTGCATCCGCTGCACGATTTGCGTAGAAAACTGCCCCGTCTTCCGGGTCAATCCGGCCTTCCCCGGCCCCAAGCAGGCGGGGCCCGATGCAGAGCGCTTTCGCAGCGACCGGGAAAAATCCGTCGACGACTGGGTGCTGTTGTGCAGCCAGTGCAAACGCTGCGAGATGGCCTGCCCCTGCGGCGTGGAGCCCGCCCAGATCATTCTCCGGGCCCAGCAGCGCTACGGCCGCGAACATCCGCACACCGCGGCGCATCTGCTTTTCGCCAACAACTACTACCTTTCCACGCTCGGATCGCTGACCGCGCCCGTGGCCAACCGCTTCGCCGCCACGAAAATCGGAAAAAGCATTTTCCGGCGCATGGGCATCGCGACGTACATCCCCTTCCCCCGGTTCAGTTTCCGGACCCTTAGCGCGGAAAAGAAAAGCATCCGGCGCGGCACCCGGAAAGTGGCTTTCTTCTACGGCTGCTTCATCAACTTTTACCGTCCCGACATCGGCCGGAAAATCATCCGGCTTTTGCAGTCGTTTAAAATCGACGTTGTTTTGCCGCCCCAGTGGTGCTGCGGGCTTCCCGCCCTGGGCAACGGCAATCTGGCGCTGGCCCGCTCCTTCGCAAGGAAAAACGTGGCGTCTCTGTCCAATTACATCGATGCGGGATATGAGGTCGTCTATACCTGCACGTCGTGCGGCCTGTGTCTGCTGCACGACTACCAGGGCATTCTGGAAATTCCGGAGGCCAAAAAAATTGCGGAAAACAGCTACGACCTGCACGAGTATCTGCTCCGGCTGATCGCCGAAAAAGAAATTCAACCGAAGTTTCAGGAAGTCCACCGCACGCTGGCCTACCACATTCCCTGCCACCTGCGGGCGCTGAAAATCGGCTATCCCGCCGCCGAACTGATGCAGCGGATTCCGGATTTGGAATGCCGGATTCTCGACGACGCCTGCTGCGGGCTTAACGGCAGCTACGGCTTCAAGAAAATCAACGAGACCACGGCGGTGCAGCTGGGCTCGCGCGCCGTTTCGCTCATCGCAAAGACGGGCGCGGAGGCCATCGTCGCCGATTGCGGCTCGTGCCGCATGCAGCTCAGCGGCCTGTCCGGCCTGGCGTCTTACGATCCCGCGGAAATTCTCTGCGAATCGCTCGGCATCCGGGACAAAAAACAGCCGAAATAAAAAAGGGCTTGCAAAAAGCCCTTTTTTTCCTGAACCTGAAAAAGTTTTCAGACTCCGGCCGTTTTTCTGCGGATTTGCCGAATCGTGAACGCCGCCAGTAACAGCGCCAGTACCCCTCCCAGGAGGCTTGCCGCGCCGAAATGCAGCGCCAGCCAGGCCGCGCCGACCAGCGGCAGCAATCCCAACCGGGTGACAAACCGAAGCGCCTCATTTCCGGCAATCACTTCCGCAATCGGCGGACTGACCGTATAGTAAAAATCGACAAACGTCCGTCCCGCCGTTGATGTCAGAAGACAGCGGTCGCGAAAGGTCCGCAAAAGGGCGACGTGCTTTTCAGAGGGCGTGCCGAAGGCGGCCGTGGCGATGAAACACCCGCCGCCGCCGCTTCCGGCCGCGGCGAGGATCTTCTTCACGGAAAACGTCTTCGCGGCCGAGACGCCGCCCGCAGGCGCCGGATTGAAAACGGTGATCAGAATGTCTCCCTCGTCCGTGATGTCCGCGGCGAGAATGACCGCCGTCAGTTTTGTGGAGGAAACAAACGTGGTCGCCCGGGGAGCTCCGTTCCAGCGCACAACGGAAGTTCCGACAAACCTGTTCCCGTTGACGGTCAGTGTGAACGTGTTACCGCCCGGCGCTTTGGAAGACGGGCTGAGAGAGGTAATCTCCGGAACCGGATTGTTGACGGTGATATTCTGGGCATTTGACGTTCCGCCGCCCGGCGTCGGATTAAAAACGGTCACGGGAACCACTGCGCCGGTTGTCGTATCGTCAGCCGTGACCGACGCCGTCACTTGCGTGCCGGACACAAACGTCGTTTCCCGATCCGCCCCGTTCCAGCGCACAACGGAGTCGGCGACAAAATTGCTTCCGTTCACCGTCAACGTAAAAGCGCCGCTGCCCGCGGTGACGGATGACGGCTGGAGACCGGTCGTCGCCGGCACCGGGTTTTCAACGGCCGCGGCGGCGTTGACGATGCCCGCGCCGCAAATAGCGGTCGTACAATCGGAACCGGTTCCCGCGGGAAAGGAGCGCGCCGTCGTCTGGAGGCGCGACAGAATCTGCGCCGGGGTAAGGGTGGGCGTCCGGGAAAGCATCAGGGAAACTACGCCTGCCACGTGCGGCGCAGCCATGCTGGTTCCACGATAAAAAGCATAGCTGTCGGCGCCGGGCGTTGTCGTACCCGCGTTGAGCGTGGATAAAATGCGGTCGGACGCTGCGCCGTCCCCGCCGGGCGCGGCGATCTTCACCTTCGTTCCGTAGTTGCTGTAGGAAGCTTTGCCGCCGGCGCGGTTCGTGGCCGCCACGGCAATGACGTTGTCGCAGTTGGCGGGCCGGGAGGAAGCCACATCGACATTGCTGTTGCCGGCCGCCACAACAACCACCGCGCCTTCCGCCACGGCGGCGTTAATGGCGCTCTGATACGTCGGACCGCAGAGGCCGGAGCCGCCGAGGCTCATGTTCAGCACTTTGGCCGGATGGGCGTTTTCCGGAACGCCCGGCACAGCCAGACCGGCCGACCAGCGAATGGCGTCGGCAATGTCGGAGAGGTAGCCGCCGCATTTTCCGAGCACGCGCGCGTGCAGAATTCGCGACGTCCAGTTCACGCCGGCCACACCCAGGCCATTGTCCGTTTTGGCGCCGATCGTTCCGCCGACGTGCGTGCCGTGCCAGGTGCTGTCGGTCACATCGCACCCCAGAAAAGGTCCGGATGCGCTTTCGTCCGCCGTGATCCAGTCGCCGGGATCGGCCGGATCCGGATCGCGCCCGTCTCCGTCATTGGCCATGAGCGCGTCGGAGACAAAATCATATCCCGTAACAATCCGCGAACTGTCGATGTCCGCATGCGGACGGTAGCCGGTATCGATCACCGCCACCACCACGTCCGCGGCGCCGGTCGTCTTATCCCAGGCGGCGGGCAGATTGGCGCCGCCCGGCTCGGCGGGCGGCGCCCGGTAATGCCACTGTTCGGCGTAGCGCGGATCGCTGGGCGTGAGCAGAGACCGCATCCGCGCATCCGGCTCGGCATACAAAACCGCGGGATCTTTTTTGAGGGCCGCGGCCACGTCATGGGCCTCGGCAAGCGTCATCCGGTGCGGCAGTTTGAGGACATGCCCGTCGCCCGACATGAACCGAACATGCGCAAGCTCCATGCCGGCCCTGGCGCCGAGGCCGCGAATCCGTTCGCTCACAGCCGGATGGGCGCCTTGAAGAGCCGTGGCCGCACTTCGAACGAATGATGGATCGCGGTACGCAACGATGATCCGGTCGGTGCCTCCGTCGGCGCTGCAAGACTGCCCGAAAGACGGATCGGCGGAACTGCCGGCGCCGGAGAGAGACGGGTTCATCAGCAGCAGACCGCCGAGGACCGCCACCCCCAGAAACAGCAAAAGACCAATCGCTTTCTTTTTCATCAGCTTCACCTCAAAGGGTCTTCCTTATTTTTTTGACGATGCATCATAACCGCATCTTGTTCCACATACACAACATCCGGCCTTTGCGAGAGCTTCGTGAGCAGATCTTCGATCCTTCCCCGGCCGCCTGCCGTCTCCACGCGAAGAACATGCGCGCCGCCCGACATGGGCCGGACATAATCGACCCGCGCCGCAACCGTCCGGGAAAGATCCGCCAGAAAGTCCGGCCGCGACGGATCCTCAACCTCGTCTTTAAACCGAACGATCACCTGCGCGCTTTCCGTCGTGGACAGAATCCGCTTTTCGCGCATCGTGTTTTCCTCTGCGGCGCCCGGCGCAGCGGCGCATCCGGAAAGCAGGACGGCAAGCAGCAGCCACGCCAGGAACAAAACAGACATTTTCAGAAAGATAATTTTCATGGAGGATGCCGGCATGCTAAAAAATCCTTTTTCAGGCTCCGGACGCCGTTTTCTTTTTCTCCGTTGCCGGGCAAAAGGACAATCGGAATCCTTTTGTAAAAAAAAACTATATGAGCGGCCGGCGGGTGTCAACATTTTTTTCCCGCTCCTCGCCCATTACAACCGGCGTGACCGCCCGCGCGGCGGCTACTTTTTCCTTGATTGTTGTTTTTTGATGTGCTAGGCGTAGCGCAAGTTTGAAGCGCAAAGACGCTTCGCCACGCACGCTCACAAGCAGGGTCCAAAATCATCGCGGGATGTCCGGCGCAGGCATGAAAATTCGTCGCGCTTTTTTTAGAGACACCCGCCAACGGATCATTTCAGGGTTGCCGGAAACGGCAGTTGATAAAAAATTAACGATTTCTACAACAAGGGGGTAGAGTATGACAAAGGCAGAATTGATCGGCATTATGGCGGATGAGGCGGAGATTTCCAAGGCGGCCGCGTCCGACGCGCTGGACGCTTATGTGGCGGCGATCACCAAGGAGCTCAAAAAAACCGGGAAAATCGGACTGGTCGGCTTCGGCACGTTTTCCGTTGTGAAAAGAAAGGCCAGAGAAGGCAGGAATCCCCAGACGGGCAAGACCATCAAGATTCCCGCCAAGAAGGTCGTAAAATTCAAGGCCGGCAAGACCTTGGCCGAAAAAGTCAAATAGTTTTTTTACACGTTTCATTGAAACCAGGGCCTCCGCATTATTCGTCTCACAATCGGAGGCCTTGGTGTATTTATTTCTCAGGGGCAAGGAGTTAAGCGTTTTGGCGAAAAAAAGAATTCTCAGCGGAATGAGACCCACCGGAAGACTGCATCTGGGAAATCTGCACGGGGCTCTGGGCAACTGGGTCGCTCTGCAGGAGAGCGGCGACTATGACTGTTTTTATTTTGTGGCGGACTGGCATGCCATCACCAGTGAATACGCCTCCACGGAATCCATCCGGAACAACAGCGTCAATATGGTCATCGACTGGCTCGCCGCCGGTCTCGATCCGGAAAAGAGCACGCTGTTCGTCCAGTCGGCCGTCAAGGAACATGCAGAACTGTTTCTGCTGCTGTCCATGATCACGCCGCTGGCCTGGCTGCAGCGCAATCCCACCTACAAGGAGATGCAGGCGGAGCTTTCCACCAAGGACCTCTCGACGTTCGGGTTCCTCGGCTATCCGGTATTGCAGGCCGCGGATATCATCATGTACAAGGCTTACGGCGTTCCGGTCGGCGTGGATCAGCTGCCGCACGTGGAGCTCACCCGCGAGATTGCCAGGCGCTTTAATTACATTTATCAGAAGGACGTTTTTCCGGTCCCGGAGCCGCTGCTGACCAGCGTCCCGAAGCTTCTCGGAATCGACGGACGGAAAATGAGCAAATCCTATGAAAACGCCATTTACCTGTCCGACCGGGGCAACGCGCTGGCGCAGAAAATCGCCGCCATGTTCACCGATCCGCAGCGCATGAGGAAAAAAGATCCGGGCGATCCCGACATCTGCAACGTCTTCGCGTTCCACGGCCTGTACTCGGCTTCGGAAACCGCGGCCGAGATCAACCGGTCGTGCCGCGCGGCGGGCATCGGCTGCACCGACTGCAAGAAAATGCTGGCGGCGCGCATCACAGAAGCGCTGGCGCCGATTCATGAACGCATGGATTATTATCTCGGCCACCTGTCGGATATTACCGGCATCATTGCCGACGGCAACGCCCGGGCAACGCTCATCGCCCGCAAAACCATGGAAGAGGTTCGCGAAGCGGTTAAAATTTAACGACGGCTATGAACGAAGAACCTTCGACAACTTACGAAATCAAGCTGGACATCTTTGAAGGTCCTCTGGATCTCTTGTTGTATTTGATCAAGAAAAATGAAATCGACATCTACAACATTCCTGTCGCGCTCATCGCCCAGCAGTATCTCGAATACCTCGACATCATCAAGTCCCTGAACCTGGACCTGGCGGGCGAGTACCTGGTCATGGCGTCCACGCTGATTCACATCAAGTCCCGCATGCTGCTGCCCGCGCCGGAGGAGCCGTCCGGCGAGGAGCTGGAAGACGATCCGCGCGCCGAGCTGGTCCGTCAGCTCCTGGAATACCAGGCCTTCAAGGAGGCGGCGGCGCAGCTTTCGTCAAGGCCGATGCTGGAGCGCGATGTTTTCAAGCGTTCGGCGGCTCTGCCGGAAGAACCGCGGCAAAAAGACGCGGGCGAAGAGGAGTTGGTCGAGGTGTCCATTTTCGAGCTGATCGACGCTTTTTCCCGTCTCATCTCGCGCCTGGACAAGAAAGAGCTTCTGGAAATCGATCTGGAAAAATTGTCGCTCTCCGATATCATCAATGACGTCATGGAGCGCCTGACGCGCGAAAAGAATCTGACTTTTGAAGAGCTGCTGGGAGAAAAGAAGGATCGCCGCCGGATCGTATACACCTTTTTGGCCATGCTGGAACTGATTCGCCTGAAGATGATCCGGGCCTACCAGACGGCGGCATTCGGCGTCATTCGCATCTTCCCGGCCGTGGAGGCATAAATGGAAAATATTTCGTCCATCGTCGAAGCCCTGCTGCTGGCGTCGGAATCGCCGGTCACGGTGGAAAAAATCTGCTCCGTTCTGGACGGCGCGGGGAAAAAAGAGGTCGAAGAAGCGATTGCCGCGCTGATGGCCGGGTACGATGAACGCGCCAGCGGCATCAGCATCCAGGAAATCGCGGGCGGCTACCAGCTGCGCACGCGGCCCGAGCTCGCCGTCTGGGTCAAGAAGCTCAAAGGCTCGAAGCCCGCGACCCTGTCGCCGGCCGCGCTGGAAACGCTCGCCATCGTGGCCTACCGACAACCGATCGTCAAGGCGGACATCGAACACATCCGCGGCGTGGATGTCAGCGCCCCGCTCAAGGGCCTGCTGGAAAAGAAACTCATCCGCATCGTCGGGCGCATGGATGTTCCGGGCAAACCCATCATCTACGGAACGACGAAAAAGTTTCTGGAAGTGTTCAATCTGAAGGAACTCGCCGATCTGCCGACCATGCGCGAGCTCAAAGAGCTGACCGAACATCAGGAAATTCCGGAGCAGGAAACCATCGATTTCGACGAGGCGCAATCCGAAGTCCGCGACGCGCTGCGTCAGGAGGCGGATCGGGGCAATTTCGGGGAAACGGCAACACCCCCCCCGCCCGACTCGGCTGCTTCCCCGGCCGTCGAACCGGCGAGCGACGCCGCCATCGAACCGGCGCCCGATGAGCCTCCGACCTTCGACGAAAACGACGCCGGCGCCGCCCGTGACGCCGGGAATGAGATCCTCCCATGAAAGAACGTCTGCAAAAAATCATCGCCGCCGCCGGCCTGGCCTCGCGCCGCCGCGCCGAGGAGCTGATCACGACGGGACGGGTCAGCGTCAACGGCGAAGCGGTAACTACGCTGGGCGCCAAAGCCGATCCCTCAAAAGACGTCATCCGCGTGGACGGCGCCGTCATTTCTTGTGAAACCACCTTTTGCTACATCGCGCTCTACAAGCCGGCGCGCGTCGTCACAACCCTGTCCGATCCCCAGAAAAGACCGACAGTGGTCGATCTCGTCCAAAACGTAGGAGAAAGGGTTTATCCCGTGGGTCGCCTGGATTACGATTCGGAAGGGCTGTTGCTTTTGACCAACGACGGCGACTTCGCGCAGAAAATCCAGCATCCGCGGCATCAAACGCCCAAAACCTACCGGGTCAAAATCGTCGGACGCCTGAGCCGCGAGGAATTCAGGCAGCTCGCCGGCGGCGTTCGTCTGGAAGACGGCGTCTTCCGCCCGGAAAATCTGACGGTGGAAAAAATCAACGATAAGAGCACCTGGCTTCGCCTGACGCTGCGCGAAGGCAAAAACCGGATCATCCGCCGGGGATTGGAAGCCGTCGGCCGCCGGGTGGCCCGGCTGGTGCGCGAATCCATCGGCGTCGTCACGCTGACGGGCCTGAAAGAAGGCGAGTGGCGCCATCTGACCGGCCGTGAAATCAAGCAGTTGCTCGATGCCGCGGGACAAAAAAGGTGAAAATATTCTTGACAATCACTGAAAAATGAATCATAGTCGCCCACGTGCGAGGCACCCTGAAGCCATCGTAGCGGTTGATTCAAGCTGTAATCAGTCTTAAGGAGGCTCTATGAATAAATCCGGTCTTATAGAAGCTTTAAGTAAAAAGCTGAATTTAACGGAAAAAAAAGCAATAGACGTCGTCAATCTCGTTTTCAAAGGTTTTACCGATGAATTGAAAAAAGGCGGGCGCATTGAAATTCGCGGATTCGGCAGTTTCGTCGTAAAAGAATACGGCTCCTATACCGGGAGAAATCCCAAAACCGGAACCAAAATAAAAGTTGAACCCAAAAAACTGCCTTTCTTTAAAGTCGGCAAAGAGCTCAAAGACCGGGTCGACAATAAAAAATAGTAATCCTGCAACTGTCACATAAAAGAAGGGGGCTTGAAATCAAGTCCCCTTCTTTTTTTGTGCTTTGTTGAGGATGCGCCGAAACCGGCCGCCCCGTCAGTCCAGATTGGCGTTTGCGAAATCCCAGTTGATCAGATGTTGAATTACCGCCGCGAGATAATCCGGCCGCCGGTTCTGATAATCGAGATAGTAGGCGTGCTCCCAGACATCGAGCGTCAGCAAAGCCTTCTGCCCGTGGACGAGCGGCGTGTCGGCGTTTGCCGTCTTGGTAATCTTCAGAGTTCCGCCGTCCAGGACCAGCCAGGCCCAGCCGCTGCCGAACTGCGTCACACCGGCGTTTTTCAGCTCTTCGGCAAACGCGTCGTAGCCGCCGAAGGCGGCGTTGATTTTGTCCGCGATCGCGCCGGTGGGCGGGCCTCCTCCTCCCGGCTTCAGGCATTTCCAGTAAAACGAATGATTCCACACCTGGGCGGCGTTGTTGAATAGGCCGGCTTTGGCGGGATCCTTGGCGGCGGCGGCAATGATCTCCTCCAGGGGTTTCCCTTCCAGATCGGTTCCGGCGATCAGTTTGTTTACATTGTCCACATATGCTTTATGATGTTTGCCGTGATGAAAGTCCAGCGTGCCGGCGCTGATATAAGGCGCCAGCGCCTCTTTTGCGTAAGGCAGTTCGGGTAAAGTTATCGCCATATCGTTTCTCTCCTTTCTCCTGTTTTGAGAATTAATATAGACAGACTCCCGGTTTTGTCAAATGTTAGTTCTCCGGGCCTGCATCGCCTCCGGCATGGGACGGATTTTTTCCGGCCAGAAACTTCAGCCAGATGGTGTTTAAAAACATCACGACGGAAAAAATCAGGACAGGAACGGCGGCCTCGGCCCCGAACAAATAGAGGGCCAGTCCGCCGGCCAGACCATAATTCTTCATGGTGCCCAGAAGCAGCAGCGACAGGATTTTCGTCCGGGGGACTTTATAAAGCCGGCCGAGAAGCAAGAGCGCAAAACTGATGACGATAACGGCGGCCAGAGCGATGACCGCGATGATGACAATCTCGCGGTTGCCCTGCCGGACGAAAGGGGCGCTGTTGGCGGCAAGCGAGTAGAAGATGACGAAGATGCATACGCCGGAAATGCCCTGTTCCCAGCGTTCGATCCGCTCATCCCAGTTGCGGTCCACGACGATGCGCGACAGGATCAGCGGCAGCGCGATCAGCGCAATCATGACGATCGCCAGTTTATCCCAGGCAATGGGAAGATATTTGAGAAAAGCGGCGCCGATGAGCGGCGAGAGGATAAGCGCGCCGAGATAGGTTCCGGCAAGCCCCGACAGTGTAAGCGTCTTGTCGCTCCCCATCCGGCAGCCTAGAGGCAAAATCACCGCCGCCGCCGGAACCGCGGCAATCAGCACCAGGCCGATCCAGAACGATTCGCCGCGGATCAAGAAAAGGCCCGGCAGGATCACCAGATTGCCCAGCACCAGATAGTTCATGCAATTGCCCAGCAAAAAGCCGGACAGGTGCTCTCTGGGTTTTTTAAAGAAGCCGCCGGGAAACCGCAGCAGCGTCATGGTGAGCACGACCGTCAGCGCCGGGAACAGCAGCGCGTACGCCACCGGCGCGCCTTGCGGCAGATACAGCCCCGCCAGCATCCCCAGCAAAAAAAACAGGTTGGAAAATGAAGCCAGAATCCGGATCATCCACATCGCAACTCACCTCCTCCAATGAGAGAGTTTTTTTACGACGAAAACCGCGGAAAGAAAACCGATATTGAATAAGACGATCATTGCGCCGGCCGGCAGATTGAGCGCGAACGCAAACAGTATGCCGCACAGCACCGCGCCCACCGCAAACCCGACGGCGGCAATCATCGTCCGGCGAAAACTCAGCGACAGCTGCAGCGCTGTGAGCGCCGGCAGAATAAGCAGCGCGGAGACCAGCATGATTCCGGCGACTTTCATGGCCAGGACAGCCGCCACGGCCGTGAGCAGAAACAGCATCACGTTGATCCGGCGGGTTTTGACGCCCATGCTCTGCGCCAGTTCCTGATCGAAAGTCACCGCAAACAGATCGTCGTAAAAATGAATCACGACGGCCAGGACGACAATGAAAACCAGGAGGGAGACAAGCAGTTCCGCCCGGTTCACCGTCAGGATGTTGCCGAACAGATAGCTGAACAGATCCACGTTGAACCCGCCGGAGAGGCTGGCCAGCACAACGCCCGCCGCGATGCCCAGGGAGGACACGATGCCGATGGCCGCATCGGCATTGATCTTGCGCGACGAGGTCAACTTGTAAATGGCCAGCGAGGACAGCATCACCAGCGGCACGGCCGCCACCGTAACATACAGCGGACTCACGCCGACGAGCAGCACCACCGCGACGCTGCCGAACGTGGTATGGGCCAGTCCGTCGCCGATCAGAGAAAAGCGGCGCAAAACCAAAAACAGGCCCAACAGCGCGGACACGGCGGCGATCAGGACGCCCGCCAGGAGCGCCCGCTGCACAAAGCTGTATTGCAGGATTTCGATCATCTCCATCAGGCGCGGCTCCCGTTCGCGTCGTGCTGGTGACAGATGATATGCTGGCTGTCCAGGCCGAAAATACCGGTCATGTCGCGCGACGAACAGAAATCTTTAAATGTTCCCGAGAAAATGACTTTCTTGTCCAGATAAAGCAGATACTGCGCGTACTGTCCGATGATCCCGCTGTCATGCGTGATCAGAATGATCGTTGTGCCTTCCTCCCGATTCAGCGTCCGGGTCAGCGCATAGAAGACGTCCCTGGTTTCTGGATCCAGCGCCGTGGTCGGCTCGTCAAAGATCAAAAGCTCCGGCCGGCGGATCAGCGCGCGCGCCAGCATGGCCCGCTGCTGCTCGCCGTAGGACAACTCGCCGATCAGGCGCTTCGCAAGATGGCCGATGGCCATCTTGGAAAGCGTGCGCTTCAAATCGACAGGATCCCGGCGCGCAAGACCCATTTGAACGATTTCCTCGACCGTGCCCGGGAAATGGGCGTTGAGCGCGCCGAGGCGTTGCGGCAGGTAACCGATTTTTTTCCATCGGCGGAAAACGCCCAGGGGCTCGCCGAAGAGTTCAATCCTCCCCCGCGCGGCGGGCAGAATGCCCAGAATGTTTTTGATGAGCGTGCTTTTGCCCGAACCGTTGGGACCGACGAGCCCCAGATAAGCCCCCTGCTCCACGGCAAAGGTGATGTCGCTGATCACATCGATCCCGTTGTAGCGGAATGTCAACTCTTCTACGCGAATTACGGACATTGCATGCCTTTTTTCAGACTTTTCAGATTGCCTTCCATCAAAGAAATAAAGGTGGCGCCGGCCTGGATGTCCCGTTTCCCGACGTCATGGCCGTTGTTGAGCTTCAGCAGACCGACGCCCGTTTCCGCGGCAATGGTTTTCGCGAGCTTCGGCGCAGCCAGATCTTCGTAATAGATGTAGGGCAGTTTTTTCTTCTTGACCTCGTTGATCAACATCAGCATTTGCTGCGGCGAAGGCTCGGCGTCGGCCGACATATTGTAGGCCGACAGATACGTCAGCTGATAACGCCGGGCCAGATAGCTGAACGCCCAGTGCCCCGCATGCAGGAGCGTCCTTGTCCGGCAGTCCGACAGGCCGGTCCGGTAACTGCGGTCGAGTTCCTGGAGGCGCGCTTTGTACCGTTCGGCGTTTTGCTTGTAGGTCTCGCTGTTCGACGGATCTTTGTTGATGAAGGCCGCGGCGATGTTGTCGATCATGGTCTGCGCATTGGCAAAATCAAGCCAGATGTGCGGGTCGTACCTGGTCGCGGGCTCCTCCTCCCGGTCCCCGGAAGCCTCCATCGCGTCCGATTCGTGCCCGTGCCCGGGCTCCTGCGTCAGGGGCAGCAGCATAGCGCCCTTCCCCGCTTCCACGGCCAGCATGTTTGTCTTTTCCGCCGCGGCGTTGATCACCTTGTAGGCCCACTGCTCCATTTCGAAACTGACAAAAAGAAAAATATCCGCATGGCTCACCCGGACAATGTCATCCGGCTTGAGTTCATAGTGGTGCGCGTCCGACGCCGGCGGCAGGAGCATCGTGACGGACGCCTTGTCCCCGCCCACCTCGCGGGCGAAATCACACAGGGGGAAGATCGTGGCGATCACGGTCAGACGCGCGTCCCGGGCCGGCGGGGCGTCCGCCCGCTGGCAGGAAAGGATTAAAAAAAGCCCCGCGAGCAAAATAAAAAACAGCTTTCTTGTATGCATGATCATGTCTCTTTCTTTTTGCCCGAACAGGCGGCAAAGGAATCTGGGGTCCAAAGTCGGAATCGGTCTGCGACGCATCCGCGGAAGTCTTTCCTGCTCTGCCTCCGGTTGCTCGCCAATGACGCGGCCGCTTGCGGGACGGAATCCGCGTGTTTTTGTCTTGCCCGCTGCAGCGAATCGCGCAGCCGGGTCTCCGGCATCCCGTCCGCAGCGCCGGCCAAAACAAAGAGAGCATTCCTTTTGTTTTACGGAAAGTCCGTGTACCAAAATTGCCGTCAAGATGCAATATTTATGAAATCCGCTGCCGGGCGAACGGCGGGACGGAAAAACCGGCCGATTTGCTTTCTTCCCTGCCCGGAAACATGGTATAAGAAGATCCGTGCCGTCGTCGGCAAAAAAACCATCCGGAAAGGAGGAGTCATTCATGAAACCCATCGGACCGCTGATGTGGGAACACCGCCTGATTGAAAAAATGCTGGAGGCCGTCATGCGCCATATGGACCGGGCCGAATCTGAAAAGAAAATCGACCCGGTGAAAATCGACGTGGCCGTCGACTTCATCCGCACCTATGCGGACCGTACGCATCACGGCAAGGAGGAAGAAATTCTGTTTCGGGATCTGGCGCAGAAGGATCTGAGCGCCGAGTTGAGGAAAACCATGCAGGAACTGCTCGACGAACATGCCTGGGGCAGAAAAACCACCGAACGGATCGTGGCCGCCAAGGAAGCGTATCTGGCGGGTGACGACGGGCGTCTCGGTGAGATCATCAGGCTGGCGCGGGAGCTCGGACATTTCTATCCGAAGCACATCGAGAAAGAGGACAAGCGCTTCTTCTATCCCTGTCAGGAATACTTCAGCCGCCCCGAACAGGAAAAGATGCTGGCCGAATTCCGGGAATTCGACCGCAAAATGATCCACGAAAAGTACAACAAAATTTTCGACGACTACCGCGGGCTGTAAGGCCCGGCTCTCCTTCCGGCAAAAGCTTTCCGGCAAACGGCAAAGCCGTCCTTGAAGAGGCGGCCGCAACCGTTTGCCGGAAGCCATTTTTTCTGCCGTGCGTTTCGGTCGCTCTGAAGAACCGCGCAACAGGGGCAGGACCGTTTTGCTCCGGAAATCAATACCGCCAGCCCAGGAAACCAAACGCCGCGATGTTCATGACCACCGGCACGGCGTAGATAATGCCCAGCGTCATCAGTTTGGCCTTCAGCGTTTTGAGGCTGATGACCAGGATGGCGAAGCAGAAGAAATGGAAGTAACCGATCAGGAAGATCAGCCAGACGCCCTTGAACGACAGATACCAGAACGGGTACTCCCAGACCAGGTGGCCGCCGAGGTTCAGCAGGCATTCCACAAAAACGCAGAAGAGGCTGTAGCCGATCGCCCAGAACCACTTTTCAGGCAGGCCCAGAATCTTTTCTTTCCGGCTCTCCGACAGCGTGTGGTAGTAGATGATGCCCACCAGCAGGAACATGAACATGATTTCGATGTTCCAGCCGACCATCGTGCGCAGGGCGGTGTCGCCGGGCGTCGTCCAGAAGGCGGAGCGGCCGGTGATGTTCAGAACCCAACCGTTCCAGGTTTCATTGAAGAAATCGACGCCGAAAATCGTCAAGCCGGCCAGCACGGCATTCCAGTCGCCCGTCTTTCTCGCCTCTTTGATTTCCCGCGTGTACACGTAAAAAACGACGGCCAGCAGGGGAATGACGTACCACTTGATCAGGGTGAGATCGCGCAGACCGTTCAAGGCCTGCAGGGTTGCTTCGGTCATGGAAACCTCCTTCAGATGTTAAAAGTCCGGCAAACAATTCGCCAAAATTTCTGGCGTCTACTGCGGCACCCGAATGGTCTGTCCGAAGCAGAGAACATCGGACTCCGACATATTGTTGAGGCGCCGCAATTCATCGACGCTGGTGGAATGGCTCTTCGCAAGGGAAAACAGCGTGTCGCCTTTCATGACCGCATATTTTTTCGAGGATCTTGCGTCCGCTTCCGGTTCAACCGCGGGGATCAGAATTTTCTGTCCGGCACGGAGCGGATCATGGAGGCCCATGGCGTTGAGTTTCATCAAAACCGTCAGACTGGTCTGGTGCTTCCTTGCAATGCCGCTTAGCGATTCTCCGCGCTGCACACGATAGGTTGTCGTGCGGACCGGTCCGGCGGCGCCCGGCCCTTTCGGGGCGACGACCGTATCTCCGCCCGCTTCCGCCGTTGACGCCGGCGCGGGCGATTCGCCGAAGTAACCGGCAACGGACCGGGCGACGGCCGAAGCAACCGTTTTGCGAAACCGGGCGGTCTTGAGCAGGCGCTCTTCCTCGGGATGGGAGAGAAAAGCGGTTTCGAGAAGCACGGCAGGCGTGTCCGGCAGCTTCAGGACGCGGAACGGCGCCTCGTGAAACACCGGGTATTTTAAACAATGCACAAGGCCGAGATGATCGATCAGTTCAGCCGCAAAGGTTTTCGACAGATTGATCGTGTGGGTTTGAAACATATTGAGGATGATTTCATCGGACTGATTGTTTCCCCCGCGGCCGGGAACGCCGCCGATGATATCCGAGAGGTTTTCGTTATTGGCCAAAAGCTTCGCCGCTTCGTTGCTTGCGGCGCCGGTGGACAGGCAGTACACGGAACTGCATTTGGCCTGGCGGTTTCGGGCCGCGTCGGCATGAACGCTGATGAACAGACTGGCATTGGTCTTCCTGGCAACGTCCAGACGCTTGCTGAACGATACGTAGTAATCTCCGTCACGGGTCAGCACGGCCCGATAACCCGGCATTTTGTCGATCGCCTTTTTGATTTCCCGGCTGATGGCGAGCACCACGTGCTTTTCGTAGGTGCCGTTTTTGCCGATGGCCCCCGGATCTTCTCCGCCGTGGCCCGGATCCACGACAATCACCCGCTTCCTGCCGGACGGCGTCGCCTTGTCTTTTACCGGTTCTTCTTTTTCGGGCATCGCCACAATAATATCCACGACGACGCGGTCCGGTTTGTCCATGAATTTCTTCAACGGGAACACTTCGACGGTCAGATGATCGGCAAGCTGGATTTCAATTTTACAGGAGCGATTTTCCAAAGTCGAGAAAAGGACGCCGCGGAGGCCCGGCCGGCTGATTTTTCGGGAAGCGGACACGGAGGAAGAAAAGGCGGTGTCGGAAAACACCAGAACGACGCGCTTGTCGTCGACTTCATACGTGAAGTCCGGTTCGGCGCTGAGATCAAAAACCAGGCGGGTATGATCGGGCGCCGCCCAGTGCCGGACATTGGTGATTTCCGTTGCGGCCCACGCCGAGGAAGACAAAAAGACCAGGCAAAGGATGAACAGCCCGGGTCCCATCGACTGTCTTCGAAGTGTCTTTACCGGATACATGGGCAAGAAGTAACAAATTTCTCCGCCGACTGCAAGGAATGCTTGCAAAAGTCTGACACGCCCCGTTCCCGCAAACCATGAGCCATCAACTGTTCACCATTCACCATCCACCATCCACCATTCACCATCCACCATTCACCGCTATCCACCTTCCCCTTGCGCTAAAAAAGCTAAAAAAGGTTGACAAGCTTTCGGCGGCGTGCGATTTTCTGCGCAAAAAATCGAGGCGGTCGATGCGGGAAAATCGTTTCAGAGCGGCATTGCAAAATCCATCCCTGTTTCCGGTCACCTGGGAACTGGTGCCGGGCCGGGGCGCGCGGGAAGCGCCTCAGGACAGGGCTCTGGCCCAGGCCGCGCAGGCGGCGGCGGGCGGAGACATTGCCGCGCTCACGCTCACGGACAATCCGGGCGGCACGCCGGCCATGTCCGCCGATTTCATGGGCGGCGAAATCGTGAAGCTGGGCATCGAGCCTCTGGTCCATTTCACCTGCAAGGATAAAAACCGCAACGCCATCGAAAGCCAGCTTTACGCGCTCGACCGCGCGGGCGTCCGAAACCTGCTGGTGATGAGCGGCGACTACCCGGTCTCCGGCTTTCAGGGCCGGCCCGCGCCGGTTTTCGACCTGGATCCGATCCACGTCCTGCAACTGATTTCGGACATGAACCGCGGGCTCGAAATCCCCGGTCCGAAAGGCACCGTGCGCCACCAGCCTTCCGATTTCTTCGCCGGCGCGGTGGTGTCCCCTTTCAAGGCCACCGAAGCGGAGCAGATGATCCAGTACTACAAGCTTGCCAAAAAAATTGCGGCGGGCGCAGAGTTTGTCGTCACGCAGCTGGGCTACGACGCCAGAAAATTTCACGAAGTCCTGCTCTTCATGAAACAGAGCGGCTTCACCCTTCCGCTCATCGGCAATATCTACATCCTGCCTTACGGCGCGGCCCGGATGATGAACGCCAACGAACTGCCCGGCTCCGTCGTGACGGACCGTCTTCTGGCGGACATCGACCGGGAGCGCAGCGATCCGGACAAGGGGCTGGGCGCACGAATTCTGCGCGCGGCGCGTCTGTATGCAGTCCTCAAGGGCATGGGCTACAGCGGCGTCCACATCGGCGGACACAACATATCCTGCGGGCAGGTCCACGAAATCGTCCGGCAGGGAGAAGCCCTCGCCCCCGGCTGGCGAGAACTGGTCCGGCATTTCGACTATCCGATCGACGGCGGCTTTTACTGCTATGAAAAGGATCCCGCCACAGGCCTCAACCGGGAGGAGCCGGCGCGCTTTGGCGCCCGGCCGTCCGACGCCCCCGTGGACGCCCTGTACGGATTTGCGCGGTTTTGCCACAAACTGCTGTTTGAACCGGGACGGAATCTCTACGGCGCAATGAAAACGCTGTGCGGTAAAGTGGCGGGTTCACGGGCCGAAGGCTCTTTTCACAAGCTGGAACACCTCTCCAAAGTCGCGCTCTTCGACTGCCGGGACTGCGGAGACTGCGCGCTTATCGACACGGCCTACCTCTGTCCGATGTCCCAGTGCCCGAAAAACCAGCGCAACGGCGCCTGCGGCGGCAGCTACCAGGGCTGGTGTGAAGTGTATCCCGGAAAGAAGCAGTGCATCTACGTCCGCGCCTACGCCCGGCTGAAAAAGCACGGCGAGCAGGAACAACTGAAGAGCAGCATCGTCCCGCCCTGCAACTGGGACCTCTCCCGGACGTCTTCCTGGATCAATTACTACCTGGGCCGGGACCACACCGCGAAAAAATCCGGAATTTAGTCATTGAAGATTGCGCCCGGATAGTGTAGAAGCACCCCTCATGGGCAATTAGCTCAGCTGGATAGAGCGCTGGCCTCCGAAGCCAAAGGCCGTGAGTTCGAATCTCACATTGCCCACCAAGCCATCATTATTTTCCGGACAAAAAAAACCGCCGTTTGGGCGGTTTTTTTGTTGCCAGCGTACTTTTATTTAACCCTTCTCCTTCAATACCTTCTGCCCCGATCTCGTTTTTCGCGATAAATATCCTTGTTCAGTCGATCAAGCTCAGCGTTCAGCCTGTCCTTCTCCCGGGGTGTCAGGATGCCGTCTCTTTTCATTCTGGCCGCATCGTCGCGCACCCTATTTAATTCCATGCGCAGCCTGCGCCCTTCATCGCGGGTGAGCGCTCCGCTGCGCATCCCCTGGTCAATTCTTTGATCCATCTGAGCTATTCTTTGGCTGATGTCGCTGATGTCCACCTGCCTACCGCGATTCCGGTCGTCATCTTTTGCTTCGCGGTAAATATCCCTTTGCAGCCGGTCAAGTTCAGCATTCAGTCTGTCCTTTTCCCGGGGCGTCAGGATACCGTCTCTTTTCATCCTGGCCGCATCATCGCGCACCCTATTCAATTCCATGCGCAGCCTGCGCCCCTCATCGCGGGTGAGCGCTCCGCTGCGCATCCCCTGGTCAATTCTTTGATCCATCTGAGCTATTCTTTGGCTGATGTCGCTGATGTCCACCTGCCGACCGCGATTCCGGTCGTTATCTTTTGCTTCGCGGTAAATATCCCTTTGCAGCCGGTCAAGCTCAGCGTTCAGTCTGTCCTTTTCCCGGGGAGTCAGGATGCCGTCTCTTTTCATTCTGGCCGCATCGTCGCGCACCTTATTCAATTCCATACGCAGCCTGCGCCCCTCATCGCGGGTGAGTGCTCCGCTGCGCATCCCCTGGTCAATTCTTTGATCCATCTGAGCTATTCTTTGGCTGATGTCGCTGATGTCCACATTATACGCTCTCGGCCTGTCGTTATTGTATGCAGGGCGATCGCTTTCGTAGGTTGTACCGGGCACAGGCTGCGGTGTGACCACGCAGCCGCCGAGGCAAAGTGATAAAAACAGCGCAATAAATATAACATGAATGATTTTTTTCATATCGGACTCCTTTCGGGTGAAAATTGATAACGTTGAACATTACAATGGAAACATCTATAACATGGCAAGGAATAATTGCCAGATGAATATTTTCAGGTCAAAGGCAGACCGGACTCCTTTGGATTATAAATGGGCAGGTAACGGATCGATCACAACATAACGGTTGGTCTTAGTAGTCATAAACTTCGACCTCGTTTGCTGCTTCAATGATTATTTGCATTTGTCCGTAATTCTGCGGCACGTCCTCAAAGCCGCGCCGTGCAAACCAGCGGATCAGGTTCATGGAGATGCGCTTGCCGATTATCGGAATGCGGCCCGACAGCCGTGTATTCTTGGTACCTGTCCCTTTATTCTCCTTTATTCTCGTTTTTCCTTTATGCTCGTTTATCCTCGGATATCGTCTTATCCTACTGCAAGTTTTGCAGCATCGTTCCAGAGAAATGATGGTAACGGCACATCAAGCCTCCACGTTATATTCATGGGTTTGCTTCCATCATGTGCCACGATGCTAACAGGTCCGAGATTGACAAATCCCATCGTTCGGCCATGTTCGTCTTCGTTACGTTCTCTGACAAAGAGAATGATCTTTTTCCCTCTTTGCATGTGCTCGATATACGAGAGTCCTCTTCCTTTGTCGGGCCTGGCCGTATTTTGTGATTGCCAGTGAAATAGATATTCATTAATGGCATAGTCATGGTACAGCGTTGTGGGCGAATATTTCTTTTCTGTCTTTTGCAGTGTAACGAATAGTAGTTCGATATTGAATTTTCTTATCTCAACAACCCCTTCACGGCTACCTGACTTCTTTTCAAAAGTATTTTTACCATAGGCTGCAAGGATTTGATCTCTGGAATAACGTGCATGAATAGATAGTGCGGATGGTGGATCAATATTCATAGGTCTTTCCGCAACGTCGAGTGAATCCAAAACAAGTTCGAGAACCTCATCAAGCTCTGCAACGAGTGTTGCATCCCCATTCAGGCCAGCAATACCCTCCTTTAAGGTCAAGAAATTGAAACCTTTTCCTGGTTTCTGCCAGAAATCATAGTAGGCCATCATTGCCATTTGATGTTCTATGGGATCTGCTTCATCCCATGTAAAACCATTGCGCAGCAGTTTCACCAAAAATAAAAGATAGGAACGTGAGGTGCACTGTAGGATTCGATTAGCTATCGCCCTATACATTGCTTGTTCAATCGTTTGATCAATCTGACGCGTTGACAATCCGGCTTTGATACAAAGTCGATTCCATCCGCCCCCGCCATCGATCTTGCTCTTGTAAATATCTTCCAGAGTCACCGATGTATTAAAATGAAGGAAATTTTTTAAAGTAAGGGGAAGATCAGTCTGCCCTGAATAAGCACGAATCCAGGATATGAGCCGCCGTTGCGTCGCAATGGCATTTTTTATGCTCTGAAGAATAATTTCTTTTGCCTGCTTCTGCAGAATGATTGAGCATCCGAGAGGGAGATGGGGAAAGTTCTGCTCGACTTCTTCGACTGTTGAAATATGACTTTTGCCAACCAAAGCGCGAAATTTGGATGCAAAATCATATTCAGCACGGGCATTTCCCACAAAATCAAGAACCGTCAGGCATTCTTTACCTTCTGTTAAACGAAGACCACGTCCAAGCTGTTGAAGAAATATGGTAAGGCTTTCTGTAGGTCGCAGAAAAAGAATTGTATCAATCTCTGGAATGTCAATACCTTCGTTGAATATATCCACTACACAAAGGATGTTTATTTCACCTCGGGTAAGCTGTTCCCTGAGTGTTGTGCGTTCATGGCTGTTTTGACTGGTAAGCACTGCTGCTTTAATACCGAGCAACAGAAACTTTTCAGACATAAACTGCGCATGCTCTTGCGTTACGCAAAAAGCCAAACATTTAATGGCATTTAAGTCACCAATGATATCCACCATATTTTGGTAAATATGACGTACACGAAGATCATCAGCATTATAGATCCTTGTCAATTCCGATGGCAGATATCGGCCATTCACCCACGGAACACGAGAAATATCTGTAGTGTCGTCAATACCAAAATATTGAAAGGGACAGAGATAACGCCGATTAATCGCGTCAGGCAGCCTTAGCTCTGCCGCAATAGTGTCGCAGAAATCTTCAAGAATGTTGCCGCCATCCATGCGCTCAGGTGTTGCTGTCAGGCCAAGAAGAATTTTTGGCGAAAACCGATTGATGATAGAACGATAACTCTCAGCCACAATGTGGTGCACTTCGTCAATAATGATGAAGTCATAGAAATCAGGAGCAAGTGGCAGCGTATTCCTTCTGTTGTTCAGTGTCTGCACAGAGGCGAACAACTGATTATAGTGTTCCGGTTCCTCGTTCCCGACCCAAAGTTCACCGAAGGATGTTTGACGCAATATGCCACGAAAAGCCTGCCGCGACTGCTTAAGAATTTCTTCACGATGAGCGACAAAAAGGAATTTCGCATGAGGATTCTTAGTGAGAAATCGCTGAAAATCAAATGCTGAAATAATCGTCTTGCCTGTCCCTGTTGCAGCTACGATAAGATTTCGCCATCGGTTATGGACGTCACGCTCTATGGTTAGACGTTCAAGAATTTCCTTTTGATGGACATGTGGTTTGATATCAAAGAACATAGCCGTTGATTCATCGCGATTGTCACCGCATGCACTTTTTAATGATTTTTCGAGTCGTTCATGAGCAACAGCATCGCCAGCGCTGTAAGTTTCAAAATCCGGTGAAGCCCAATAAGTTTCGAAGGTAGATTTGAATTTATTGATAATGTTTGGAATCTCTTGAGTCGTGACTTTGAGATTCCACTCTAATCCATTGGTAAGTGCTGAACGAGAAATATTTGACGACCCGATATATCCAGTATCAAAACCTGTGTTACGTAAAAAGATATAGGCCTTTGCATGGAGTCTTTCCTGAGTCGTATTGTAGCTGAGCTTTATTTCTGTATTAGGAAGGGCCGCTAGAAAATCAACCGCTTTTTGATCTGTCGCACCCATGTAAGATGTAGTAATAACGCGTATTTTGTGACCACTTCGTGTAAAGTCTTTGAGTTCTTCAGCGAAAACTCGAATACCTGTCCATTTTATAAATGATACCAACCAGCATATTTCATCACAGGAGCGTATTTCTCGTTTCATTTCTGATTCCAGTGAAATCCCTGCATTGCTGCCGGTAAAGAGTTCGCTCTGTGACAAGCCGGTTAGTGGCGTTATTTTTGCAACGTGGGCATGAAGGTCGGCAGCAATCGGATTGTTCTTTGCAAATAGGGCCGTGAGAATTTGTCCCTGTGACGCAATTAGATTTTCAGAAAGCTCTGCATCCCTCACATAATCAGCAAGCCATCTGATGAGGCCATTAGAGATTTCGATCTGTCTTGCAATGCGATCATCTTCATTGGGAAGAGCATCCAATGTCGTTTGGAGGACCAATCCGAGGAATCGGGATAAATAGAGCGCCGCTTCACTTGCGTCGAGTGTTTGTTTCTGAATGTAAAATTCAGATTGAAGCTTTTCAAGGCTACACTGAAGCACTTCTGTAATTAAGGTTTCGTATATACCTGAGACAGTCATAATGCTTTGTTAGGCTCCGAATAAATATTTAAACCTGGATACAAGAGAGTTCAAATTAGGTTTTGAAATATAAGCTTTTAGCCTCTTTCCTGCATATACGATGTTGTCTGATGAAGCGCGATGAATATTACATCTTTTGAAAAGCTTTTCAACCTTTTCCGCCCCTGATAAGTCACGAATTTTCTTTTGACCGGTTTGGTGAGGTTTTAACCGGCCATTTTCAGCCCATTGCCTCAAGCTCATCTTCCGTACCTGTGATGAATATCCTGGGTGACGCAAGCATGTCATGGAGACATTGATTCTCCGTTTCTGACGGGGCTAATCTTTTTTGCTGAAAGGAACAGTTCGAACAACAAGCTTTCACCTGCAGTATTGCGCTATCGTTATGTCAGGCAAAGTATTTTTTTCCATCCGGAAGCTTCAACGAAAAGCTCAAGCCGGGGCGGTACGGGACAAGTTCTTTTCCGGATGTTCGGCAAAACTGCCCTTTCTTCAGGTTTAACCGGATGTCCGTTTTTTACTTGACGAGATCGAGGTAGTCTTCCATGGCTGCATTCACCACCTTCAGCGCATGGTCCCTGCCGTAGAGATTTTCAATCCAAATGGACTTTTCCTGCCCGGGGATCAGCTTGTAGGTGCTGAAGTAGTGCTTCAGGCGTTCTACAAGAACCTGGGGCAGCCAGGGCAGGTCTTCCACCTTGTCCCAGACCGTGTCGTTTGCCAGAATGCCGATGATCTTATCGTCCGCAAGACCGTTGTCGATCATCTGAATGCCGCCCACGACGCGGGCGTTCAGGATCACCTCCGGGTGGTTCACCGAGCGCTCGCTGATTACACAGATGTCCAGCGGGTCGCCGTCACCGCCCGAGGAACGGGGAGAAAGCCTGCCGAGCCTTTCACCGCAGTAGGTGCGGGGGATGAATCCGTAAAGTGTGGGCGGCTGGGATGAGGTCCGCTGCGGACGGTCCACCCGGAGGTACCCGGAGAGCTTGTCCACCTCGTACTTGACCGTGTCGAACGGAGTGATTTCGATGTAAGCATTTACGATATTCGGCGGATTGGGTCCCACTTCAAGCCCATGCCATGGATGGGGCCGCCAGCGGGAAAACGAATCATTTTTCATCATGGCTACAGGTTAGAGCCTCGTCTGAATTATTGCAAGGGGAAAAACACGCTGCATTTTCGGCGCCTGGTATGTCTGCATCGCCGGGAATGCTTCATACGACCGGACGCCGCCTCATTATAGGCGCAGCAGGCCCGGATGGCAGGAATGGTTCCTTCAAAACGACGGGCAGACGATAAAACAAAAAACTTGCCGGTGGACCGCCGCCGGAAAAGCTAACGAACGGCTTTACGGATGGCGGCGATGACATTCTTTGCCTTCCAGAGAAGCGGACTCTGGAAGGCGAGCGTCAGGTAAAGGTCTCCGGCTTCTCCGCCGCCGCGGCCGGCCTCGCCCATTCCCTTGAGGCGCAGTTTCATCCCGGCTTTCGCAGCGGGAGGAACGGTTACGGACAGTTCGCGGCCGGTCCGCTTGTCGGCATAGCGGACCTTCCCGCCGGTTTTCGCCTGCTCGGGAGACAGGGTGAGAATGTCATTTGTGTCTTTTCCCCGCTCGGGCAGTTCGATGCCCCACTTCCTTTTCAAACCGTACCGGATCAGCTTTTCGAGCCAGCCCGCCGGCTGAGCCGGTTTTCCCGCAGCTCCGCCCGCGCCGAAGCCGCCGACAAATATCCGGCCGAAGGCGCCGGGCTGCCGGAATTCAAAGGTCCGGTAGCCTGCGCCGTACGATTCGCGGAAGATGTCCTCAAAGCTCCGGTATCCGAAGGCGCGGCTCAGTTCTTCAAACACCTGGCGAATGTCGGAGCCCCGGAAAATGTCCTGATCGGAATGGGTCTGTCTGAAACGGCCGGAAGCCGCCGATCCGTAAGTCTGCCGGATCAGGTCGTATTCTTTTCTTTTTTCCGGATCGGAAAGGACGGCGTAAGCTTCGTTGATTTCCTTCATGCGCTCCGTCGCCTCCGGATTGTCCCGGTTCCGGTCCGGGTGGTGCAGCAGGGCGAGCCGGCGGTACGCATCCCGGATCTGTCCGGAATCGGCGTCGCCCGTCACTTCCAAAACATCATAGTAATCTCTTTGCGGCATGTCTGTCCTTGTTTTCGGCGCGCCGGTTTCCGGGCGGCATCACCTGCGTCCTTTGCGCTTCGTCCAAACCACCAGGGCGATCAATGCCACGATGACAAACAAAAGGACGTAGCCGGTTTCCTTGACGCCGATCCATTCAATCGTTTCCGTAAAGGCGCCGGCGCCGATAACGTTTAAAAGTTTGATAAAAAGATTGCCCAGGTAAAGCGCGATGTTTTCCATGATGCGATTCCTCCTGTCGATCCTCCATGAAATGAAACCGTCTTAAAACGGTCCGCTACGCTCCGGATGTCCTGCTTTGAAAACCGCCCAAGAGCGCGCCTTGCATCCAGCCGACATCCGCAAGGCTTCCGCAGGTGATTTTCTCGAGCCGGGCCAGCCGGGACTGATGTTCCTTTTTAAATAAAATCCGGACCGCGTCCGCGGCGCAGCGTGCGGCGAGCGACGCCGTGTCATGCCCGCCGCCCTGTTTCATCGGCGCAAAAGCCGCTCGCAGTTCCGGACCGAATCCGTCGTGCAGATGATAAAAAATCTTCTTCTGACGGCTTCTGGCCCTTTCAATGTAGCCTTTCAGGCGGGCGTCGAGCTTTTCCGGCGCGCCCTGCCCTTCCTTCGCCCCGCGCGTCAGCGCTTCGGCAAAAGGCGCGAATCCTTCGCGAAAGCGGCGCTCGACGAAGATTTCGTAGCTTTGATGCAGGGCCGTGACGGTATGAAAGAGCTCGCCGCGGGAAAAAATATTTCGCAGCAAATAGAAGCCGGGCATTGCCCGGACATGAAAGGGCGCCCCCAGGTCCGCCAGGTAGTGCCCCGCGCGCGCCAGATAGCGCCAGGCCCAGTAGTCGCTGCCCTTGGAGAACGCGAGGCGGGCGAGGTCTCTGTGGACGCGAAACGACTTGGGCGCGATGCCGTAAGTGCTCCCCATCAGTTTGAAGTGCATATGCCGCCATCCGCGCGAACCGCCCGTCATCGCCTGATTTTTATGCAGGAGCAGATCCTCGTCCGCGTACGTATCCGGCTCCGTGCTGTACAGAAGGTAGATTTTCCAGGGCTCGATGCTTTTACCCGGCGGCACATCCCGCGCGAAGTCTCCGTTTCTTTTCCGCTGATCAAACGACCACAGCGGATCGACCTGGCGGTGTTCCTGGTAGCATTCCTTGTAAATGTCGATATGGCGGGGACCCGCCGGCCAGACTTTGTCCTGCCAGCGCGGATTGGCCGCGACCGGCACGGGGGGAAGAGCCGTCAGCCGGTCCACGGTCTTCACGCAGAAGTACGCGATATATTCATGGGAAAACCAGGGCGACCAGGCCCGCGGCAGTCCGGCGTCATCGTGGAGATACGGTATCGTCATGTTCCATCCTTTTTCTATGAAAAATCTTTAAAAACACCGGAAAACGCAACGGGTCCGCCCGAGGCGGTCTTCCTGAAAACGGCGCGTTTTTTAAGCGGGCCCCACGTTACACCAAAATTCCGAATTTTCAAACGGGTTTCCGCCGGCGGCTGTTTTTGCCCCTCGGAATCGGAGGCAACCAACATAACACTTGATTTTCCGTCCGTCCTGGTATAGAAGGCGGCAACATCACGAATAAGGTCTCTCCCCTTGCTCGCAGCTAAAGATTGCGGGCTACAGAGCCGAAAGGAGGAAACGTTGAAGAGATACGAAGTTATCGCTATCATCAAAACCGATGTGGCGGAAGAAGACATCAACGCTGTTATCGAGCGGTCTTCCAACATCATCGCGGAACGCAAAGGGGTCATCGCCAAAACCGAGAAATGGGGCAAGCGGCGCCTGGCCTACGAAATCAACAAACAAAAAGACGGATTTTATTTTTTCATCGACTACGCCGGCGACGGATCAATCGTGGCCGAAATGGAGAGAAATTTTAAAATCGACGACCGGATTCTGAAATTCATGACCGTGACCAAGGAAGGGGCCGTCACCCGCGAGGGCATTGACGCCGAGTTCGCCGCCGCGGAAGTGAAGCGTACGCAGATCCGCATCGAAACCGACAATACGGCGGCCGGCCGGGACGACAAGGCCGCAAGCGATTCCAGACCCGCAAGACCTTCATTTCGGAAACCGGCCCCGGCTCCGCGAGAAGGCAACACGACGAAAGGAGAATAACCATGGCTGCACCCAACGGCGAAAGACCGTCGCGCCCGCCCCAGAAGAGATTTTTCCACAGAAAGAAATTCTGCCGGTTCTGCACGGATTCCAATATCAAGATCGATTACAAGAATCCGATCATCCTTAATAATTTTGTGACCGAACGCGGCAAGATCATGCCCCGGCGCATCACGGGCAATTGCGCGTATCATCAGAGAGAGTTGACGGTCGCGATTAAAAGAGCGCGTTCCATCGCGATTATGCCTTTTGTCACCGCTGAAGGCCGATAACGTTTTGCACCGCCGGCCGGTTTGGTCCCGACCAAACCGGCCGGTAAAAAATATTTTTCGCGGATAAACCCGTTTTTTTACGAATTTCTTGACCCTTTTTTTTCAGCTCAGGTTTTTTTCTTGATACCGTCCAATTTGCCATCGTTTCTCCGGCTGCTGCTGGTTGTTACGCTTTTTTCGGCGGCTGCCCTGATCCCGTTTGCAGGCCTCCTGTTTCTCCTGTTCCTGCCGCTGCTCCTGTACGTTCTGAGCTTCCGCAACGATCCGGGAACAACGCTGGTCGCGTTTCTGGCGAGCCTCTGCATCCTTCTGCTCGCGCTTTCGCTCATGCAGACGTATCTGCCGGTCCTGGCGCTGGCCGCCATGGGAGGAGCCGGCATCCTGATGGCCCGGATGGCCACCCGGGAATACACGGTTGAATTCGTCATCGGTCTGCCCGCTCTTGTTGTTTTGGGCTCGATCGTCTTTTACTTTTTTTACGGCGGCATGCAGCTTTCCATCGGCCCCTGGGACCTTGTGAAGAAGCATATTGTGGAAGCGGTGGACGCCAACATCACACTCTACAGTCGTTTGCCCCTGAATCCGGAGGAGATCCAGTCCCTGCGGAGCAGCAGATCCGCGATCGTCGGTCTTTTCACCGCCATCTTCCCCGCGCTCTGCGTCGTCGCTGTCCTGTTCACCCTCTGGGTCAATCTTCTCCTGGGCGGAAAGTTCCTGCGCCGGCAGGGCGTTGTTTTGCGGCGTCTTTCGGCGCTGTCCGAATGGAAGGCGCCGTCGCTTCTGGTCTGGATTTTTATCGCCGGCGGAGGACTGGCCCTCCTGCCGCAAACGCAGATCGGTTTTGCGGGCGTCAACGTCTTTCTCACCGCGGCCTTCATCTATTTCCTGCAGGGACTGGCCATCGTCAGTTTCTTCTTTCAAAACAAGGAGATCTCTTTGTTTTTCCGCTGGCTGTTTTATTTTTTAATTGCGATTCAGCAAATGCTTATGATAGCAATAGCGGCCGTTGGATTTCTCGATCTGTGGATCGACTTTCGAAAATTTTTCCGTAAAGCCCAGGCGGCAGAATAAGGTTATATTCACTTCAACGCTCACAGGAGGTTTTTTTCATGAAGGTGATTTTAAAGCAAAACGTACCTTCCTTAGGCAAGGCCGGCGATCTGGTTAAGGTGCATGACGGTTACGCCCGCAATTTGCTGATTCCGAAAGGCTGGGCGGTGGAAGCGGACGACAAGAATGTAAAAGCCTTTGAGGCTGAGAAATCGAACGTTCTCAAGCGGGCGCAAAAGGAAAAAAGCCACGCCGAAGATCTGGCGGCCCGCCTGAGCCGGGTCACGCTGACGCTTGTTCGCAAGGTGGGAGACCAGCACAAGATCTTCGGTTCGGTGACCGCCAAGGACATCGAAAGCGCGCTGCGGGAAAAAGGCTTCGACATCGACCGCAAGATGATCATCCACGACGAACAGATCAAATCGCTGGGCGAGTTCAAGGTCCGCGTCAAGCTGCAAGCGGGCGTCGAAACCGAATTTACGCTTCATGTCGTCGGCGAAGAATCATGAGAGATATCGATCCGGCATTATACAAACTGCCCCCGCAGAATCTCGAAGCGGAGCAATCCATTCTGGGCGGCATTCTGCTGGAAAACGGCACCATCAACGCCGCTCTGGAAATCATCACCAGGAATGATTTTTACAGCGAGGCGCACCGGAAAATTTTTTCAGTCGTCACGGAGCTTGCGGACAGCAACGAGCCGGTGGATCTGATCACGCTCGGCAACGCGCTCAGAGACCGGAATCTGCTCGATGCGGTCGGCGGCGCCGCGTATCTGGCTTCCCTGGTGGACAACGTTCCCTCGGCGGCCAATGTCGCCAACTACGCGAAAATCGTCAAGGAGAAGGCCATCCTGCGCGGGCTGATCAGTTCGGCCACCGATATCATCAACAGTTGTTACGAGACGGGATCGGACATTGACAACGTCCTGGACAAAGCCGAGCACAGCATTTTTGAAATTTCCGAAAACAAAATCCGGCCTTCCTTCCATCCCATGAAGGATATCGTCCGGGAAAGTTTCAGGGCCATTGAGGATCTCTTCGCCCGCAAGGAGCTGATTACCGGCGTGCCCACCGGATTTGATAAAATCGACGATATGACATCCGGTCTGCAAAATGCCGATCTGATCATCATCGCCGGCCGCCCCAGCATGGGCAAAACCGCCTTCGCTCTCAACATCGCCCAGCACGCCGCGCTGGAAACGCAGACGCCCGTGGCCATCTTTTCGCTGGAAATGTCCAAGGAGCAGCTCGCATTCCGGATGCTGGCCTCCGAAGCCCGTGTGGATTCCCAAAGGCTGCGCAAGGGATTTCTGGGAGAAACGGACTGGCCGAAGCTGACCACCGCGGCCGGACGGCTCTCCGAAGCGCCGCTTTTCATCGACGACACGCCTGCGATTTCGGTACTGGAAATGAAGGCAAAGTCCCGCCGCCTCAAGGCCGATCAGGGACTGGGCCTGATCGTGGTAGACTACATTCAGCTCATGCGGGCCGGCGGCTACACCAATTCCCGTGAACAGGAAATTTCCGAAATCAGCCGCTCGCTCAAGGCGCTGGCCAAGGAACTCAAGGTGCCGGTCATCGCCCTGTCCCAGCTCAACCGTAAAGTAGAGGATCGGCCCAACCGCCGTCCGCAGATGGCCGATCTGCGTGAATCCGGCGCCATCGAACAGGACGCGGACGTCATCGCCTTCATTTACCGGGACGAAGTATACAACAAAGCGGACGACAACCCGGAGAAGGGCGTCGCCGAAATCATCATCGGAAAGCAACGCAACGGACCGACCGGAGCGGTGAAGCTCGCCTTCCTGGACAAATTCACCACCTTCGAGAATCTGGCCAGATCCGACGCCCACGCCTGACGCCAAACCTTTTTTGCCGCGCCTTAAACGGTTCTGAACAAAGGGAAGACCGGCCATGAAATCCAGGGAAATTCTTGTCAACGACCGGATGCAGAAGGGTTACCGTTATCTTCTCACCGAACCGGCCGGTAAAAACTTTGCTCCCGACTTCCGGCCGGAACTCACGCCGAAGCAGATGCTGGCGCTGGGCGTCTTCGGCGGCAAGTACATGACCGACTGCCGCGGCGAATTTCCGGCCTCTTGGTTTGCCGGGGCCAAACTCTCTCCGGAGCGGCATGATCCGAAGCTCAACTGCTTCGGAGTCAACGCGTCAAAACCCCTTTCCTACTGGGTGGCCAAAGGCTGGATCCATCCCGACGACCCCAGAGGCTGGTTTCAATGGTACTGCCGTTACTGGATGGGCCGGCGCGGCCCCGACGACGCAAGGCAAATCGGGCGCTGGAAGGCCATGCAGCGACACATAGCCCAGCTCATCAAACACTGCCCCGCCGGCGATCTTTCCTGCCGGCGCAAACAGCGCCAGGCGCTTTTGCACTGGGCCTACGACAGCCGAAAGCTGTAAGACATATTACAACACAACCGGCATACTTTACGACCATGCAGTCGTCCGGGTGTAAAACCTCCGGCTGCATGACCTATGACTTCAACACAAAAATACAAAGTGGCGACAATGCATATCGTCACCGCCAATAGGGATATCGCATGGAAACGCCCTGCTACCAGGCAACAAGGGGCGCCTTGTCCGTTTTTCTTGGGTAAGATCAGGCCGTCCCCTGGTGCTATGCCTCCTTTCCAGCCTTTTGCGTAACTCACTCAGCTCCCGGACGGACGTTACCTTTGTCATCCACGATCAGCAATTTCAGCTCGCGCAGTCGGCTCAAATCGCGCTGTTTTGTTTTGTCGCCCAGTTTAACGTAGAGGGCTTCAAGCCAGGGCGCACGACGCAATTCGTCCATCCTGATGGATTTGCGGCGCTCCATCAATTGCGCCACAATCGCGTACTGACGGATATTGATTTCTTTTGCATCCCGCAGGCGTTTGAGGCGCGTTTCGAATAACAGCTCTCCTACCATGACGTTGACCCGGTCGTGTAGGCGGTTGATGGCGCTCAGCATGCCTTCCAGATGAAATATAACGAAAGGCGCATTGGGATGGGGTTCCTTCTTTTCAGCTTGCTTGCGGCAAAGGTTGAAGAGGGTGAAGTACCGGTCGATATACTCCAGATAGTAGCGGGCCACGGCAAATGGCGCAAAACGGAAACCGGCATGATGAAGCACCGATGCTTCCAGTACGCGGCCGACACGGCCGTTGCCGTCCCAGAAGGGATGAATCAGCTCAAAGTAGTAATGCACAAGCGGCGCGCGAATCGGAGCCGGCATTCCGGCGTCCACCAGTTCATTGTGCCAGGCCACCAATCGATCCAGCAAAAGCCAGATATCGCCTTCGTACTGCGGCGGCTTGTAGATCCCGCCGTGTGCCGTGTCGCCGACACGGGTAACGATGTTTTTGGGATTGTTCCTTATTAAGCCTGGGCGGTTATAAGGGTGGGAAATGCCGTCCGTCACGGCCGCGTGGATCTGTGTCATAAAATCGACGGACAATCGCCAGGCAAAATCCTGCGCCAAATTTTGCGCCAGATCATAGGCCCTCTTGATATTGACGACCCGCCGCTGTTCCTGAGCCTCCACATCTTTGGGATCGGCATCGAGCGCGTCTTTTGTTTCTTCTTCCGAGAGCGTTCCCCCTTCGATGCTGTTGGTGCTGAAAATGCTGCTCGCCAGAACTTCCTGTTCCAGACGGCTGGCAACCTGCGAAAGAGGGGAACTTGAAAACCTGGCTTGCGCGTCGGCGAGACGCTGCAGGAGCATGACCGGGGCGGATGCCTCCAGGCCGATTGAAAACGTGAACGGACCAAACCGCGAGGAGTCCACTTTCATCTCAAAGTTTCGGGTCAATATCATGTCTTTCGAATTGTCCATTGATATGTCCAGCATAATATTTTAGTAACATGCTGTTAATACATGATAATTATAAATTAGCAAGAAATATTTGTCTTAAATAATGTCCAGTCAGAATCCTATCAGGCAATCAATGGCTTCAGGTTCACATTTTCGCGGACGGCGAGTAGCAATAGGTGACGCCCCAAGGAAAATTGGGACGAAGGAAAATTGGGACGTCCTTAAATTATTAAGTTATTTCTCAACAAGCTTATAATTATTCATTTTCACAATTTGTTCTCCCCGCTCAACCGAGTAGCTGACCGCCGGCACGCTGAT
>Ga0209723_1000163_pt1 | contig 130887 bp, 108 predicted proteins | sample BiotimSIPDNA_2_FD_185750 | JGI IMG/M metagenome (GOLD analysis project Ga0209723, IMG submission 185750) | Anaerobic biogas reactor microbial communites from Washington, USA - Biogas_R2 time_0 SIP DNA (SPAdes) (version 2) | ecosystem: Engineered > Bioreactor > Anaerobic > Unclassified | place... | reverse complement strand
GCACTGCGGGGTGAGCTGGATAAGCATCGGCACAGCCGCGTGCTCCAGCGCCGTTTCCGCCGTGATCCTGAGTTGTATCTAGCGGGGCTCGAGGAGTTGCTCTCTAGCTAATTTTGCTACTGTAGTGTTTTTTTCCTTTACTTTCCTGCGTTGGCGTTACCGGAATCGCCGGAGAACAACGTATTCGGCGACTTGTGCCTTGGCCACGGCGAGACGATTTTAGTAGTGGAGGACAACGCCGCCGCCCGTGCGGCCATCGTGGCCAGCCTGGAGCTGCTAAACTATCGCGTTTTGGAGGCCGAGAACGGCAAGGTGGCCCTGAGGGTGTTCGCTGAACACCGTGAGGACATCGCGCTGGTGCTGAGTGATTTGGTGATGGCCGAGATGGGCGGCAAGGCGCTGGCGCAGGCGCTGCACGAGCAGGCCCCGGAATTGCGTGTGGTAGTGATGACCGGCCATCCGTTGACTGAGGAGCGCGAGATGCTGCTCGAGGCTGGCGTGGTGGCATGGATCCAGAAACCGCCAGAGCTGGCGTATCTGGCAGAGACACTGGCCCAGGCATGCGCCAGGTAGTATCTGCTCAGTAGATCCAAAAACGGCACGGCAAAGACTACAAAAGTCTTAGAACCTATCCGGAAATTATGACGGTTTCACGCTGTCGTCGGAATGGGCGGCTAAAGCCGTTTTTTTCTTGAGGGTGTTTTTGCGCTTGCGGGCAGCGCCCGCAAGCGCAAAAACACCCTTTCACCCGCGCCTTTAGGCGCAAAATACTGCGCCCGGTGAATTTTCGGATAGATTCTTAACATATATTTGGATGGTGCGAATCACGTGTTCAATGTGAGTGTTTGCGCAGCCAGGTTCGTCAGACTTTTGTAGCTCGACTCTTACCATGGCAAATGATCCAGGTCAACGTTTCCCCCTGAAAGAATGACGCCGACGCGCTGCCCGCGAAAAACGTCGGGATGTTCGAATAGCGCCGCGACCGGCACTGCTGCAGAAGGCTCGATGATGATTTTCATCCGTTCCCAGACCAGACGCATCGCCGCGACAATCGCCCCTTCGCTCACGGTGACAATGTCACTGACGTGCTCACGGATGATGGGGAAGCTCATATCGCCGAGAAAGGTGCGCAAACCATCGGCGATGGTATGCGCATTGGTTGGGGGATGGATGTAGCCGTCCCGTAGCGAGCGGGCCGCATCGTCCACTGCTGCGGGTTCTGCGCCGATGACCCGAATGTGCGAGGACAACGCTTTTGCCGACAATGCCGTTCCTGCCAGCAGCCCCCCGCCTCCCACCGGCGTCATCACGATATCCAGATCGGGAACCTCTTCCAGAAGTTCCACTGTAGCTGTACCTTGTCCCGCAATCACATGAAAGTTGTTGGAGGGATGGATAAAAACGGGCCGGCAATCTGCTGGCCCTGTCCGTTCGAGCACGGTTTTCAGGATGTGTTCCCTATCGCGTGGGTTGGATCCGGCCCATACAATCTCAGCGCCGTAGTTCTTCACCGCAGCGACTTTGACGGGTGGTGCGTCTTCCGGCATCACCACGATGGCGGGGATTCCACGTAGTCCTGCAGCCAACGCTATGGCTTGCGCGTGATTCCCCGATGAGTGTGTTGCTACCCCACACCGGGCTTCGTCCTCAGACAGCGCGAAAACGGCGTTACAGGCTCCGCGCGCTTTGAAAGCTCCAATGCGTTGAAAATTCTCGGCTTTCAAAAACAGCGCTGCATTGGTCATTTTGTTCAGTGTTTTGGAGGTCAAAATCGGCGTGCGGTGGATGTAGGGTTGTATGCGATTGGCGGCCTTGCTCACATCATCGAAAACAGGTAACGGTTTCATCTATGCCTCCAGAAGCCGCTGCACCTCTTCAATGAGTGTACGGTGCGCCTCAATGTTTTCCAGGAAGTGCTGGCGTAACGTGCTGTCGCTGATGCGGCCGGCACACGCTTGCAGATGCGCGTGACCTTGCTTGAGCAAATCGTCCGCACGCGGATCTTGCAAGGCCTGAAGCACGTGGTACGCGGTCAGATATATTTGTGAGGGATCGTGCGCGCCCTGTAGCGTATGGCGTGATTGGACCGTGCCTTCGGCAAGGTAGGGTAGCAATTCCTCGATGCAGGTGCGGGCCTGTGCTAATTCTCCTTGACACAGCCACGTTTGGGCCAATCCCGCCAGCGGTTCTGCGACCAGGTGTTCTTGCTGGAGCGAGCGGCGCAGCGCGAGACATTCCGTGTAAGCTGTGACCGCCTCGGCGCAGTTTCCCATGCTCAGAGTTGCGTGTCCCAGAAAGAGCAGCGCGTACCCCTGGATGTTGGCGTCATTGAGATCCCGTGCCAAAGTCAGCGCCTGCCGGCTGTGTTCGCAGGCCACCGCATAGCTGCCTTCGCGGCAGGCCAGCCGCGCCAGATTGACCTGGTCTTCACAGCGTCCCGGTGGATCGTCTGCCTCTTCGCTGAGACGGCGCGCCGCTTCGTAATGCTGGCGTGCTTCCGCCAACTGGTCGAAATGCCAGGCGATATCGCCGAGGGTGCTGTACGCGATGCGCGCGCCAATACGGTCGCCGATCATCGTCTTCAGATGCAAGGCGCATTCGCTGTAGGTGCGCGCCTGGGCATAATCTCCTTGATCCACGAGCACGATACTGATGTTGTTCAGGGTGGCGCTCTCGCCGCGTTTGTAATCGGACGCCTGGTATTGCAGCAGGGCTTGTTCGTAGTACTGCATCGCTTCCTGGTACTGTCCCAGTGACCAGTGCACGTTGCCCAGATTGCGCAGACTGTCGGCCTCTGTGTCTTGCAGACCGACTTCACGTGCGATGGACAACGCTTTTTCGAACAGTGGCATGGCCTCATGATAATGGCCTTGACGCCATTCCGCGCGTGCCCAACACAGATAGGCGCGTGCTTCCGCCGCTTGCTGATGGTATGTTTGCGCTAGTTCGACACAGCGCTGTACCGCTTCGACTGCGCCCGTATAGTTGCCGACCTGCTCTGCATATCCAGCTTGACGCAAAATCACATCCACTTTTTGCTCGCCCTGCGCGACGAAAAAGAGCAATTGCAGGTCGTGTCGCTGTTCTTCGCGGTTCCCCTGCAAATCGTAGACACGTTCGCGGGTGCTGAGAATCGCGTAGCGCGTGGCCTTGTCACGGGTGGGGGTCAGTTCCAACGCGCGCGTCAAAAAACGCAGCGACTCTTCGTTGGCGTATTCGTCTGCCGCGCGTTGTCCTGCCAGGAGCGCGTAATGGCGTTCTTTTTCTGGGACCTCGGCCTGGCCGTAATGATAGGCCAGATCGGCGTAGAATGGTGCCAGGTGACCGGCGTGCAGCACCTCGATGGCCTCGCCCGCCCGCGCGTGTAGCTCCCGCAATCGGGTGCGCAACTGCATCGTGTAGACGGTATCGCGGATCAGGACGTGTTTGAATAGATAGGTCGTCATGCTAAAACCCCGGTTTGTGTGCTGTGCTGGCTACACCTGCGACCAAATCTGTTCCTGTTCGGCGGCGCGCACTTCTTCTGAGATGTCGGCAGCGAGCATGTGTGCCAGAATGCGATCGTCGAACTCACGACCCAGCACGGCAGCTGCCTTGACGACGTCTTTGACATTTTGCGCCAGCCGGTCGACGCGCGCGGTTAACAGCGCGTTGATAGTTGTCGGAACTGTCGCTGGCAGGCTGTGCTTGAGCTGCCAGACACCTTGTGGCGCGCGTTCGAGCAGCGCATTCTCCTGGAAATAGTAGAGGAACTGCTGGACGAAAAAGGGATTGGCCTGCGTGCGTTCCTGCAGCAGCACGAGCAAGTCCTCGTCGCTGTCACCGTCCAGGATGGTCTCGGTCAATTGGCGCATTTCCTCCGGCGATAGTGGCTCCAGGTCGAGACTCAGCATCGGCGTACCGGCGGGAAGTGACAGGGCCGGCGGGCTGCCGTCATCCAGGTAGCGTGACGTGATCAGGACGAGAAGCGGGTAAGCGTTGACGTTGCGGCACAGCGTTGTCAAAACGTCATGGGAAGCCTTATCGAGCCATTGCAGGTCCTCCAACAGCAGCACGACCGGTTTGAGGAAGGTTTCGGCCAGCAACAGCGCCTTGATTGCTAACAAGCTGTTTTGGTAGCGGAGTTCCCCTTCCAGCGATTCGTAGAGCGAGCCGGGCCGGTGCAGGCCGACCAGGGCCTCTAGCACCGATTGCACGCGGCGCAATTCCGCAATCTGGATCGTGAGCGCCTCGATTTTGCGCGGATTCGATTCGGCGGCGCGGCGTGTCTGGAGAGCCGTGAGCAAGGCTCGATGCCGTGCTTCGAACCGTTGTTTGTTTTGCTCGCTCGAAGCATCCGGAGCCTGATTGTAGTATCGTTTAAGGAAGTAGCTGAACGGGTTGAAGGCCTGGCGCAGGATTTGATCGACCTGGGCGGTGAACCACGTCACTGCGTCGCGTTGGCGCAGCGTTTGCTCCACTTCGTAGGCCAGATGTGACTTGCCCAGTCCGGCTTCCCCGGTGATGCACACCACGCCGCCAAATTGCCCGTAGAACAGCGGTTCTACCGCTGCGAGCACGCGCGCCAGTTCGGTATGCCGTCCGATCAATGGTTGTTCGAAGAAAGCGTGTTCCTCGATTTTGTGCCCCAAGAGACAGTAAGTCGGTTGTGGCTGCGTAAAACCCTTGTAAGGACGTTTGCCTAGGTAAGCCGTTTTGGTCGTTTTGCAGTCCGCTGCGTGCTCTGAGAGGTAGATCTCGCCCCACGCTGCCGCCGTAGTCAGCCGCGACGCGAGATTGACCACGCTGCCAACGGCCGTATATTCGCATCGCTCGGCGCTGCCCATAATCCCCGCGTAGACGGTGCCGTAGCTCACGCCGGCGCGCCACCGGATCGCCTGCAGCGCCGACGCGGCAGTCTGTTCCCGCAGCGCGATAAGGAAGTCGGTCGCGCGTTCCAGATCGTTTTCGAAGGCGATGGGCGCGCCGAAAAGGATGAGGATCATGGGGCCTTTGTCGCTGGCGTCGAGCTTGTTGAAATAGCCGCCGTGTTTGTGTACCGTGCTGAGGATCGTGGTCACAAAGGGATCGAGCAACGCCTCGACTTCAGGAAGGGGATCGAAAGAAATGAAGACGTTGACCACCTGGCGGAACTCGGCCTGCTGTGCTACATCGCGCCCGCTACCTGTCACCAGATCGATGGCGGCATCCAGCACGAATGGCTGTAGCGCCTCGCGTGGCAGTGCTGCCGGCGCGGCACCCACTGTTGGTTGGGATGGGACGGGCAAGTTTGACAGGACGAAGAAGTCGCTGCGCGGCGTGCCGGTGACTTTGGCCGCGATCGAGGGCCAGATGAGCTTGTCCGCGACTACCTCGCCCACAGCGGCCTGGCTTTCCATATACGTGCATCCTGCAATCGCCGCACCGTCGAAATAATATGTATAGTGGTTGTCAGTGCCCAGGATGCGCCATTGCACCGGTCCATCCGAAAGCCCGATCCGCGCGCTGAAACTGAAATCGCCGAAGCGGGTAGAAATCATGCCCTGCTGTTGGAGGAATGTGAGAATTTGCGTGGCGGTTTCGAGGGCCGCGCTGTGTGCTCGGTTGGGGTCATCCCTGTGCGGGAAGAGCGCCAAAAAAGCGTCGCCTACGAAGGCCGCGATCCAGCCGTTGCGCGCGTAGACCTCACCGACCAGGGGATTGAAAACGCGGTTGAGCGCGTCAGTGAGGGTTTCCGCACCGTCTTTGCCGTGCTGCATCAATGTCTCGGTCAGCCGGGTGAAGCCGGTGACGTCGATGAAGAGCGTTGCCGCGGCGAAGCCGCCGGCGCGGTCTCCCCGGCTGAAATGCTCGTGGATAAAGTGCGGGATCAGATTGTGCATCGCGTGCCCCTTGATCGGATAGATTTTAAGTTTACAGCGAAAACGGTGATGTGCCAATCCCTCGTGCCCTACAGGCCGGCGACTCCAAACTCGCGTGATTCGCGGTTTCAATCTACCGTCGCGCCGCCATCTCCCGCGCGGCGTCGAGCAACATCTTTGTGTCCAGCCCAATGGAGATGAAGCGGAAGCCTTCCGCCACGCGCTGCGCGATCTCGCTTGGTTTAGGGTTCATAATGAGCAATCCCGGCACGATGCCAGCTTGCTGCGCTACGCGCACGACGTGCGCCATCGCGGCTTCCACCTCCGGGTGCGTGACCTGGCCCATCAGCCCCATCGTGCCGGAAAGGTCGTAAGGGCCGACGAAGACGACGTCCAGGCCGGGCAGGGCGCAGATGCCTTCGATGTTGCGCACCGCGTCGATGTGTTCGATTTGTAAGGCCACCAGCGTCTCGGCGTTCGCTGTGGCGACGTAGTCATCGAAGGCCGCGCCGTAAGCGTGGGCGCGCCCGATGCTGATGCCGCGCTCGCCCTCCGGCGGGTATTTCGCGTACCCAATCGCCCGCTGCGCGTCTTCCACGGTGCGGATCATCGGCACGATGACACCTTCCGCGCCGGTATCCAGCGCCCACTTGAATTGCTCCGGCGCGCTGATCGGGAGTCGGAACAACACCGGGCAGCCGTGGCCCTGGATCGCTTGCACGTGTCCCAATGCCGTTGGCCAATCGAAGACGCCATGCTCGATGTCCAACACCACCCAGTCGAACCCGGCCTGTGCCAGAATTTCACTGACGACCGGATGCCCAATCATCTGCCACGTACCGATGCTGCTCTCTCCGCGCGCGAGTTGTGTTTTGATGCGATTGTGCATGCAATCCCCCCTTACTTTTTGACGATTGGCAGTGTCAGCAGCGCATGCGGAACGATGAGCACGTCCAGATCGCTGCCCAGGTCTGCGGCGACGATCCGTAGCGCTTCGCTCATGGTCGGTGCGGGAATCATCTTGCACGCGGCGACGATCTCCGGGCATATGCTGCCGACGATGATGACGTGGCATTGTTCCAGCACCTTTGCTATGACAAACGCCCGCTGCCTGCCCGGCGGGTAACCATTGGCGCGCGCGTCGTCGAGGATGAAGCGCACGTCGGGCGCGTCGCGCATCGCGGTGAGGAACCGCTGCTCGCCCACGCCTTCACCGGCACCCTCCTGGCAGCGCGCGGGTGTGATATAGTAGCCGCCCGGTCGTACGGTTGGCGTCGGCGCGAAGTGCAGGTACGAGGGTGCGCGGCTGGCTTGGTAGAGATTGGCATCCTTCGGAAAACCCACGCCACCGATGGCGACATCCACCTGCTGCGGGATCGCCGCTTCGTAAAGTGCCCGTGCGAATTGGACCAGCCGCCGGTGCGTCTCGACCGGCTCCCCGGCCATAACGCGCACAACGCGCCCGTTATCGTCTAGCACGACGTTGAGGATGAAACGCAGCCCCGCGCGCAGCGCCGCTTCGGTAATCGCTTCGTGAAACGGATTCCCCTCAATCTGCCCCAGCCGTGTGTGGGGGTCGTCGATGAAACGCGGGCCGTGGCTGTAGGCGATCAGCGCCTCGCCCGCCGCGCCGACCGCCACCGTCTTGCGCCCGCCTGAGTAGCCGGCGTACTGGTGCGGTTCGACGATTCCCGTGGCGATGAGCAGGTCTGCGTGGTATGCGGCCTTGTGAACGGAGAGCGGGATGCCGTTGACCTCGCCCAAATCCACTAAGATGGCGGGATTTTGCGGTTCGTTGTCGATGACCCGGTAGCGGTCGACCACGCCTTGTCCCAGTTTGGCGACTTTTTCCGCGTGGGTGCTTGGGCGGTGCATCCCGATGCCGCACAGCAGCGTGATGTCCTCGTCGCGCACGCCGGCTTGTTCCAGCTCGCGTAGAATCGGCGGGATGAGCAGATGATCGGGGCAGGCGCGGGTACTGTCGGTGAAGACGATGCAGACGGTATCGCCCCGCCGGGCCAGGACACGCAGCGGCGGCGCTTCTAACGGTTGGACTAACGCTGCATCCACTGCCGCAGGGACATCTTCGAGGGGCGGCAGCCGTTTGGATTCGACCAAGCGTCCCCGCATGCCGGGGAGCAAGTCGAATTCGAGCCTGGTGGTGCTGTAAGGAATGTGATAGGTCGTCATACCGTCCTTAGTCGGATAGCTTTTAGTTAAATCGTCTTTTGTCGATTTTATTCAACTGCGTCAGTCTTGTCAACTCAGGGTTTATCATTCTCCTGGTATAACGTACCGAAGATTTCTGGTTCCGAGAAGACAAGGTCCTACCTATCAACCGAACGCAGTAGCTTAAGTCTCAAAAGGGATGTATACTCTTGGCGCGGTTGGATAAGAAAGACATTCAGGATGGTTGATGAAATTGTGTAGATTCGTGGTTTATCTTTGAGGGAGGATTACGATGAAAGTCTTGCTCGGCGCGAGTTTGATGGGGTTGGAGAGGGCGATTCCTGATCTGAAGGCGAAGTATCCCGATGTGGAATTCGCATACTGCGAGAAGCGCGAGGATTTGCCGGCGATGATCGCCGACGCCGACGTGTATATGGGTGGACTGGACCGCGATACATTCCGCGCGGCGAAGCAGCTCAAGTGGCTGCAATCGCCCAGTTCGGGCGTCAACACCTACCTGACGATCCCCGAATTGGTGGCAAGCGACGTGATCTTGACCAGCGCTACCGGGACGCACGGCGCGTGTCTGGCCGATAGCGTCTTCGGCATGATTCTGGCGTTCACGCGTTGCATCAAGGATTTTGTGCTCAAGCAACAGGCGCACGAGTGGGCGTTTCAGCAGTACCGCTCGCAGATGCGCGAACTGACAGGCAGCACGATGGGCATCATCGGGCTTGGATCGGTTGGGCGCGCGGTGGCACAGCGCGCGGTCGCTTTCGGGATGCGTGTCGTCGCGGTGGATATGCTCGCACTGTCAAAGCCGGATACTGTCGCGGAACTGTGGGGGCTGGAGCACCTGCATGACCTGCTGAACGTGTCCGACTACGTCGTTGTCACTGTCCCCTACACAGCTAAGACCGACGGTATGATCGGCGCGGCAGAGATTGCACAGATAAAGCCTGGCGCGCTGCTCGTAGGCATCTCGCGCGGGCGCGTCATCGACGAAGCGGCGATGATTACGGCGCTGAAGAGCGGGCGCTTGCGCGGCGCGGCACTGGATGTCTTCGCGCAGGAACCGCTGCCACCGGAAAGCGAGTTGTGGGATATGCCGAATGTACTCGTCACACCACATGCCGCCGGCGGGACGCAGTTCGAAGCGGACTTTATCCTCGACATCTTCTTTGAGAATCTCGAGCGTTTCCTGCGTGGCGACTTTCCGTTGCGCAATCACGTAGATAAACAGCGAGGATTCTAGACGGTGAACGCTGTAGTCACATCCGGTGTCCTGGGGTATAATGGAAGCAGTGCTAGAAATGCTGTACAGTGGTGGGAGTCACTAAACTGGTCCTCAGTGTTCAAAACGTTGACCGTGTGTGATGCGTGAAGGAGGTGCATATGCAGGACATACAAAATGTGCAGGATGTGCAACCCTTACGAGATGAACAAGACATGCAGGAGTACTACAATCCACCTTCGCCGGGTGGCGCGCCGCGCTGGTTCTATCTCGTGATTGGTCTGGTGGCGATTGGTTTTCTCGTGATTTGTGGATTGATCGTGCTGGCGCTGCGTGGCGGCACTCTGTTCCCCAGAGCTACACCCACGCCGGCGACCCCGCACGTCATCGTAACGCCATCCACGGGATTGCCGGGTACAACGATCATGGTAGAGGGGACCGACTGGCCGTCAAATGTCAGCGTAGAGGTTATCTTGGTCAATCTCAAAACGGGACGCCAGATGCTGCCTGCGGCGGCAACCGTGCCCGTCAAGGCGGATGGCACGTTCAACGTCGCATTGATCCTGGGCGAGGGCTGGAGCGGCCATGAGGGTGTGGATGTGCTGGTGCAAGCGCCCAACACCGACCTGCTGGTGACGACCCGCTTTGCCTTTGCGACGACACCAACGCCGCCGCCGCCGTCATCTACAGTTACCATCGAACCGAGTGTGACACCAACGCCCACATTCACTTCCACGCCGACGCCGACTGTCGAGCCTACGATCACGCCATCGCCCACGCCCGATTCCGGCGCGTGGTACGGACAGTATTACACGAACACCACGATGACCGGTGCCCCGGGCCTGGTGCGCAACGACTCGAAATTGGATTTCAACTGGGGCAATGGTGGACCGGTGTCGGGATTTCCGGTCAATAACTTCTCGGCTCGTTGGACGCGCACCATGCTCTTGGAGGGCGGGATGTACCGCTTCTCTGTGACCGTGGACGATGGCGCGCGGTTATACATCAACGATAAATTGCTGGTTGATGAATGGCGTACAGGCTCGAAGCGCACCGTTACCACCGATTGGATGATGCTACTCACCGGCAATTATGTTTTGCGTCTCGAATACTTCGAGGCGACCGGACAGGCGCTCATCCAGGTGGGATGGGAAAAGCAAACCACCTTCGGTGACTGGAAGGGCGAGTACTGGAACAACCGCACGTTGAACGGCACTCCTGCTCTGGTGCGCAACGAAACCAAGGTGGACTTCAACTGGGGAACTGGCGCTCCGTATTCTGGATTGCCTGTCGACAACTTCTCGGCCCGCTGGACGCGCCCGTTGAACTTCGAGGCTGCGACCTATCGTTTCCGTTTGACGATGGACGATGGCGCGCGGCTGTGGATTGACAATCAACTTATCATCGACGAGTGGCGCGATGGCTCAGAACGGGATGTGGTTGTCGATGTGGCGCTGGCCGCTGGTGCGCACGCCTTGCACGTCGACTACTATGAGAGCGCCGGGAACGCGCGCGCGCGCCTGACGTGGGAAAAGGTCACCCCCACTTTCCCCGACTGGAAAGGCGAATACTGGAATAACCTCGATCTCTCCGGCAAACCGGTGCTGGTCCGTAATGATCCCAAGATCGACTTCAACTGGGGGTTGAACGCGCCTGCTGTGGGGTTGCCAGCGGACAACTTCTCGGTACGCTGGACTCGCGAATTGACGCTGACGGAGGGCGTGTACCGCTTCTCATCCGTCGCCGACGATGGGGTGCGCATCTTCATCAACGAGACGTTGATCCTGGATGAGTGGCACATCAGCGCGGGAGATCGGGTTTATCAGAAGGAAGCGCAGTTACGAACGGGCAAATATACCATCGTCGTAGAATATTTCGAGAGGGAGGAGAATGCGCTGCTGAAAGTGGGGATTGAGCGCATCGGCGACCTGCCGGTCACTCCCTCGGTCACACCGACGCCCACTCAGACGCCGACCGTATCGGTCACACCGACACCAACTACGACGTCAACGCCAACGTCGACGCCAACCATAACTCCGACGCCAACCATAACTCCGACGCCAACCGTGACGCCCACATCGACCGAAACGTTGACGCCTACTCCTACACCGACGGAGACACCACCCGGTTGAAGTGTGAGTCCCTGAATCCGACAGAAAAACTCCCGATAGCATTCACCATCGGGAGTTTTTTTTTGTGTCGCGTTATACCTTCTCGCCGCACTCCGGGCAGAACTTCGCGCCCGGCGTCAGCTTTGCCCCACAGTTTTGGCAGTGCTGTGCGGATTTAAGCTTGGCGCCACATTCCGGGCAGAACTTGGCGTTGGTCGCCAGTGGGGCGTTACATTCCGGGCACGAGGCGCGGATGGTTTCGCGCCAGTTCTCCTGGCCCAGTTTTTTATCTTCCTCGGCCATGGCGGCGTGCGCCCACACCTCTTCGACGGAGCGGTTGGACTGCGCCGCGGACATCTCAACGCCCAGGTCGGGCGCGCAGTCCTTGCACAGCCCGCGTTTGGTGTTCCAGCAGCTCTTCTTGCACACCCACGCCGAACAGCGCGGGCACTGGATGAAGTTGGGGCGAATCTTCTCCGAGGCCTGTTCGAAAGCTTCATCGTGGGCTTTCTGCCAGGCTGCCGAGCGCGCGCGTTCGGCGACATTGGCGGCGGAGCCGAAGACGCCGCCGAACAGACTGCTTGCCGTGTCCAGCACCGAGGCCGCCGTCCCCATTGCCCATGCCTGGAACGGCGTGCGATACCCGGTGCCACAGCGGTTGCAAGTAAACTCGAATTGAAACCCCCGGTCGTTGCTCATATCGTTATAATTGGAAACGAATTCGATTTCTTCCGTCATAGATACAATACCTCCTACAAAATAGTCCAAAGTTGAAAATCTCAGGCCCGAAGTCTTGACACTCTGGCACTTTGTTCATATCCGCATTGTATCACGTTTGTCGGCTTGGGGAAGCGGTTTTTAGGACGCAGTTCTGTGGCGAGGTGAGGAGACCGGCCTTAGCGATTGACCATTTTGACCACGAATCTACACCAATCTTTACGTTCATTCGTGTAGACTCGTGGTTTGTGCTTTGGGGCGCTAACTGCGGCGTTTCTTCTTGCGCAGCGCCACGAGGATCAGCACGACGGCGACGCCGGCGATGACGCCGGGAAGCCAGGCGGGCGGTTCGGGTAGAGGCTCAGGCAATTGCGCGGGCGGCGTCTTGGCGGCTTCCCAGTTGACTTTGCTGGCGCGCGCGCCGGTGGTGTTCGCGCCGGTGAAGTCCGCGCCGGTCACGTCGACGCGCTTGAGTGTGGAACCGGTGAGGTCGGCTTCGGTCAGATCGGCTTCTTTGAGGTTGGTCCCCGCGATCTTTGCGCCGAGCAGCTTCGCGCCGCGTAGGTGGCTGCCCGTCAGGTTCACACCCATAAAACCGCTGTCCGTCATCTCTGCGCCGGAGAGGTCACTCTTTTCGAGGTTGACGCCCATAAACTTCGCGGCGGTGAGCTTGGCTTTGGCGAGCACGGCCTTGAGCAGGTTGACGCCCATAAACTTGCCGCCCACGATATCGGCGTTGGCGAGGTTGGCGTTGGCCATTTCCGCGCCCGCGAAGAGGCCGCCGGGGATGTTCGCGCCAGACAGGTTCACGCCAGGCATTTTCACGCCGGCGAATTTTATACCCGCCAGATCGAGGCTGCTGAGATCGGCATTGGTCAGGTCGCGCGTCGTGCGCATCCTCTCCAAAACTTGTTCGGTGGTTAACTTGGTGACCGGTTCGGTCACGATGGGTTCGACGGTGATTGTTTCTTCACTCATTTCGATGTCTCCTTTCGCGTATTGTTTATCATAGGAAAACCCGTGCTGTGTCGCGCACGGGCTATGTATCAATACGTGAATGGGAGGATGAAAGTTGCGGCAGTCGCCGGCGCGGGCACGGCCTGAGACCGGCCCGCGCGCTGTATCGGTTTGTGACTATGGGCGACGAGGCCCGCCGCCGGGTGGCGCTCCCCCACCTGGTCCGCCGCCCGGACCGCCGAAGAACCCGCCACCCCCACCTCCTGTGACGATGCTGGAGATCGTGAAGCTGGCGGCCTGGCTGCCGGGGCCGTAAGTTCCGCCGGAATACAGGCCATCCGTCGCCGCGCCGCTTGAAGTGCCGCCGACGTAAACGGTGTACGTCTCTCCGTTCTCGAGTTCGGGCGAAGAGAACACAATCGACTGGTAGGCTTTGGTCGGCGCAAACGTGAGCACTGCTGTCCCGTCCGCCGCGACGATGTGCAGCAGTGTTCCGGCGGCCTGCGCCGACGCGAGGTTCTGTATCACCGAATATTGCGTGGAGGACGCGCTCGGCGCTTGCGCCATCCCCGCGCTGCCGACCGCGATCAGGAACCCGCCGGTGATGTTGAACGCGCCCATATAGTCCAAAGCGCCGTTCATATTCTCCGTAGGCCCATTGACGATCACGATGCCTGCGGTCATATCGATCGGCCCGTTTGTGTCGATGCCGTCGCCCGCTGCGTCGATGAAGATGTATCCGCCGTTCACGTACAGGCAGTCATTGCCAGACTCGGCGAATTGGTTCATCCCCGGACGCCCGTTGACTGAAGATCCGTCAGCGCCGCCCGAAGTGTTGATGCCGTCGTCGCTGGCGATAACGTGGATCATCCCGGCGCTGATCGTGATGCTGGCGCTCTCGACGCCTTCGTAGGACTGGGTGATGTTCAGGTCGCCGCCGCTGATGTTCAGGCTCGCATCGGCGTGGATGCCGTCGTCGCCGGAGGTAATTTGAATATCGCCGCCGCCAACCGTGACGCTGCCGTTGGAATGGATCGCGTCGTCCGCCGAGTTGATGGTGATGGTACCGCCCGTGATGGTCACGTCGGCGACGGCCTTCAGGCCCTTGGCGCTATCGGTGGGTCTGTTGGGATTGCCTTCCATCATCCCACGGCCCCACATCCCGCCACCGCTGACGCTCGTGTTGACGCTGCCGCCGCCTGTCGTGATAGCGATGTCGCCGCCGCTGATCAGCAGGCTCGTTTGCGCCTGGATGCCATCCAGGCCAGCCGTGATATTGAGCGCACCGCCTTCGATGGCGATATAGCCTTTTTCTGCCTCCGTCTCGTTGGTGGACTGCAACCCGTCGCCGCCGGCGTTGATGGTGATCACGCCAGCCTTGATCGCGATGGAATCCTTGCCCTTGAGGCCGTCGTCAGCGGCGTTAACGGTGATCGTCCCGCCGGTGATCTTGAGGTCATCTTTGCTTTGGATGCCGTTGTTGTAGTTCGCGTTGACGATAAGCGCGCCGTCACCCTTGATGGTGAGATCGTCGTGGCTGAAGATTGCGGCGTTGGGTTCGTCGGATGTCGGATCCGCGAAGACGTAAGTCTCGCCATCAGTGACGTAGTTCTGCGTCCCCGCCGCCAGCGTGATGACAACTTTCTCCGCGTTGGCGACGTAGATGGGCGCGCTGGTGGAACAGAAGAGTTGCACGCCATTCAGCGTGAGCTTCACCGTCTCCTGGTCCTCCGTATTGACGATGATCTGGCCGTCGTTCATGGTGCCGGTAATCTCATACGTTCCGGCAGATGTGATGGTGACGTTTGACCCGTCCACTGTTGCGCCGCTGCCCTCCACACTGGCGGTTTCACCTGCCAGGGTGATGACGGTTGTGGTGAGATCGCTGTTGCCGGTATCCAGATCGTCACTCTCGTATTCTACGGAAACGGGGACAGGCGTGGATGTGGGATTTTGAGTTGCAGCCGTCGTCGAAGTGTTCACCGGCGCGGTGCTTGTGGAAATCCCGGTTTTGGAAGGCGTGTAGGCTTTAGTCTCGCTTGAACAGGCGGTCAGACTTAAAAGTAAAGTCGCTGTCAACAGTAAAGCGATGATCTTTTTCATTTTTCATGCTCCTTGTTAGTGTTTTGTCAGTTGGCTATCCGGGGCCACTCGCCACTCTTGCTCGAAGAGACTCTTGTAGCGGGTGGCCTGCGCCGCCGGTTGGCCCTGCGTGCGCGGTTCGACGTAGTCGATTTTGATTTCGGCCACATCGCGCAGAAAGTCGAGTTTGCCGACTTCGCAGCGGGTGATGTCCAGCCCGGTGCGCGCGCGCAGGTCGGCCAGCAATGCCTCGTAGTTCTCCGGCTTGATCAGCTCGATGCGTTCGTAGGTGATGGTCTTGTGCCCCACGTACTGGAAGCCCCAACCTTTTTCAACCAGCAGTAGCACCGCCGTTACCAGAGCGTCGGCGATCAACAGCCCCGCGTAATTCTCCTGCGCGACGAGGATGGCGTTGACGAACGGCAAGGCTATCATCACGAAGAGGTAGGTCATCTCGCGGGTGGGGATGGGATCGGTGCGATAACGCAGCATCCTGAAGATGGCGAACATGCTCAGGCCAAGCCCGATGGTCACATTCACCCCTTGCAGCAGGTGCGCGATCACGAAGATGAGCGTGTTGAACGTCAGGAAGGTCAGCACGTACTCCTTGTCGCGCCTGACGGGATAGTAGATGCCGCGAATGATCAAGAACGCGACAAGACCGTTCAAGAGAAAGCTGAAGCCGAACGTTACGAAATTGTCCATTGTGATTTCCTTTCCGTTTTAACCTTGCAAAGGTTTAGGCGCAGTCTGCTGCGCAACTTTCGCAAGGTTTGAGATGTATCGTTGTTGCGGTTTGAACCGGTTGGCCTTGATCCGATCGTAAAGCTGACTCACGCCGATGCAGTATTTGCTGAAGGACATCGGCCGCATGCCCAGAGCGCGCATCTGCCTGACGAACTCCGAACGCAGGGAAAATGCCGCTTGTTTCACTTCGGCAATGGCGATGCCCGGCAAAGGTAGATGCGCCCCGTCCACCGCAAAGCGCAGACCGAGGTCTATCGTCACCCGCTCGATCCCGCTCGTGCTGACCAGCGTGATCCGCCGGAAGGTGTTGTACAACTTGGGCGTCAGTCCTGTGGAAGGAAACGGGAGGCAGGTGTAGAGAAAATCCTCGGCCCAATCATCGATCTCGGCGACCATTTCCGGCGTCCGCACACGATGTTTGATGGTAATGTTTTTGTTCGTCTTGTGCTTGACCTCGAGAAAGGCTGTCTCCGATTCTACGTAAACGCGCGAGCGGACCTTGTAGCGATTGGGCCGTCCGTTGTGGTGTTGATGGTAGAGTGTGAAATCCGGTGTGTCGAAGTACAAGGTTTCGTAACGCTGTAGTCGCTGGCCTTCGACTTCAAGCACGCGATAGGCTGCCGTCAGGTGATTGAGCGCCTGATAGAGTTGCGCTTCACTCATCACGTACTTGGTATCGATGCGGTGGAGCAGCGCCACATCCTCCATTTGCGCCAGCCCGATGGGGACAAAGCGCCGAAGAACGTCTGGCCAGATCGTCAGGTCGTCATCAGTCTTATCATCGTTCACCTTATAGTTGTCAGTTGCTGTCACGTAAGTCTGCATTGTCGTTCCTCCGAGTTTATGTTAACAGCATACCAACAACTTGTTAAGAAGGGGTTAAGAAAGGGGCAAGGATTTGTTCAAATTTACCTGAAGCTAAAGCATCGGGCGAAAAGAGCGAAGCTCTACGGGCTGATTCTGGCCCCGAGGGGCTTTGTTCTTTTGGCGCGGGGACTTCAGCCCCGCGCTTCCGGCAGGAAAACCTCAAAGGTCGTTCCCTGACCCGCGGCGCTGCTCACGACAATGTCACCGCCGTGGGCCTCCACCAACGATTTGGCAATCGCCAGCCCCAACCCCGACTCGCCACTATCGGACTGGCGAACGACGTCGCCCCGGTAGAAGCGCTCGAAGATGTAGGGCAACTCTTCTGGCGGGATGCCGCTGCCCGTATCCGATACACTCAACAGCACACCGTTTGGATGAGCGCGTGCGTGTAGCGTGATCTGCCCGCCGTCGCCGGTATAGCGCAGCGCGTTGATGATCAGGTTGCCGAGCACGCGGGCGATGCGCTCGGGGTCGATGGCGATATCCGGCAGGGCGTCGTCGGCTTCGATGCGCAACGTCACGCCTGCGTTTTGCGCCTGCGGGAGATAGGCCGCCTGCGCCTGGAAGAGCAGCTCGAATGGCGATGTGGGCCGCCGGTTGAGCGTCAGCTCGCCCGCCTCGGCCAGCGACAGCGTGCGCAAATCGTCGATCAGACCGCTGAGGTGCTGCGCTTCCTGGTACATCGTCTCGAACGTGGATTGTGTGGCGGGCAAATCACCGTCGCGCAGCGCCTCGGTGTAGCCCTTGATGACGGTCAGCGGCGTGCGCAGGTCGTGGGCGATGTCCGCCGTCATCTGGCGGCGCAAGGTGTTGGCGCGCGCCAGGTCGGCGCTCATACGGTTGAAGGAGGCAGCGAGTTGGCCCAACTCGTCCTTGCTGCGCACGGGGACGGTCTGCTCCAGGTTGCCCTGAGCCATGGATTGGGTGGCGGCCGTCAATTCGCGCAGCGAGCGGGTGAGCGTGCGGGAACTGAGAATCCCCAGGAGAAGCGCGAACAGGCTCGCGCCTCCGGCGGCCAGCAGCAGCGCCTGGTTGGTGCGCTTGAGGTACAGCTCATCTTCGGGTTTGCGCGGGGGTGGGGCGGTGAATTCCAGCAGTGTGCCGATGCGCTCGCCGTTGAGCATGACCGGCGTTCCCTGCGCCAACTGTTGGATCGAGACCGGCTGTCCGACGTCGGTGTGAACGTCGCCCAAGACCACGTGATTATTCTGATCCACCAGTATCAGGCCCCTGAACATAAACGGGTCTTGAGTCTGCATGCGCACCGCATCGATAACACCGTCCCACGTTCCATGTTCCTCGTAGAAGGCGGTAACGAGTGCGATGAACTCTGTGCGGCTTTGCTCCACCAACATCCGGTCGAAGGCCGACACGGTGGCATAGCGCGTGAACACCGCCACCAACACCACACTGAGCAGGCTGATGAACAGCACGATGGCCGTCAATTTGAGCGTAAGCGAGTTTAACTTTCTCATCTCAGTCCTTTTGAAAACAACCTCAACGGATTTGGCGGATTCAACGGAAAAATATCCGTTCAATTCCGTTACATCCGTTGAGAAGAGAAATTAGTGTAAATTCGTGAAGATTCGGCGAATACAGACATTCGTGGTTGAATTCTAGCTATTGTTACAGAAGCGGTAGCCCACGCCGAAAACGGTTTCGATGTAGCGCGGATTGGCGGGGTCGGGTTCGATTTTGGTGCGCAGGTTGCGGATGTGGACGTTGATTGAGCGCTCCATCCCCTCGAAGGCGATGCCCTGCACCGCTTCCAGCAGCGACGCGCGGGAGAAGACGCGCCCTGGTTCTCCCATCAGCGTCGCCAGTAGATCGAACTCGGTCGGCGTGAGACTGACCTCCTTGCCGCCGACGGTCACGGAACGCTGATCTCTGTCGAGGACGATATCGGCAGCGCGCAGTATGTCCGGCGCGGACGCGGGCTTCTCGGAACGCCGTAGCACGGCCCGGATGCGCGCCAGCAGTTCCCGCATTCCGAAGGGTTTGGTGATGTAGTCATCGGCGCCTAACTCCAACCCCAGAACTTTGTCTGTTTCCTCGAGTTTTGCCGTGAGCAGAATGATGGGCGTCTCTTGCTCTTTACCGAAGATGCGGATAAACTCGTAGCCGTCGATCTTGGGCATCATAATGTCGAGCAGGATCAGGTCCGGTTTCTCCGCGCGGGCGACAAACAGCGCCTCCTGCCCGTCCGCTGCCGTCACCACGCGGAAGCCCTGTTCGGTCAGGTACGCTTTGACCATGGTGCGCAAGCTGGCCTTGTCATCCACGACCAGAATGGTTTTGGACATAGCTTTTCTCCCGGCAAGAACGTCGTCGTCACTCTGCTGCATACTACGCCCCTATTGTATACTGAAATTCTTTTCCGTCAGCAGATTGAGCAGATTCAGCAGATTTATACTGCTGCCTGACCAAAAATCCGCTTAATCCGGTATCAGCTCAAGAAGAAGGGGAGAAGTGGGGGTTTGGGGGCGGGCGTAGCTCGCCCCCAGACCCCCACCCACAGATTTTTGAGCCGATACCACTCTCAGCATACACGCAGCAGATTAAGATTTGGTTAAGATGGCATTCAGAAGCGGATTACATTTGCGGGAGTATTGCCGACCACGAACGGTTGGGAAGCATTTGGTACACGGATTTCACGGATCGTACGGGTTTTTTAACTTTATCCGTAGAATCCGTGTTCATCCGTGTACTATAAAAGGTCCGCTGTATCTAGGCCTGGCGCACGGGTCTTCTGCGGCGGCGGGAACGGCTTGGGGAGGGCTGTGGGCGTTCCTGGGGACGTGGCGCTTGCCCCTGCGCCTCTGGGATGAAGCCGCCATAGTCGAAATCGGGCAGTCGCCGCCGCTCGATGCGTGTCTTGAGCACCTTTTCGATGTCGCGCACCATGGGTTCGTCCTCCGGCTCGATGAACGTGAACGCCTCGCCGGTCTGATCCACACGGCCCGTGCGCCCGATGCGGTGCGTGTAGGCGTCCACCGTGTCGGGGATGTCGAAGTTGATGACGTGGGTGATGTCGGTCACGTCGATGCCGCGCGCCGCCACATCGGTTGCCACCAGCACGTCGAACTTGCCGTCGCGGAAGCCGTCAAGGGCGTTCTGGCGTTGGTTCTGCGACATGTTCCCCTGCAATGCCGCCGCGTTGAATTTGCGCTTCAGCAGATCGCGCGCCAGGTTGCGGGCGCGATGTTTGGTGCGGGTGAAGATGAGCACGCGCCCGGTCGCCGTCCGGTCGAGCAGCGCCAACAGCAAGTCCTTCTTGAGTGCGCGCGAGACGGGATACAGCGCGTGCGACACGCTCTTGGCCGGGGCGATGATGCCGATTTGCACCGTCACCGGGTCCTTGAGGATCGTTTCCGCCAGCTCGCGGATCTCGTCCGGCATGGTGGCGGAGAAGAACAACGTCTGCCGTTGCGCGGGCAGCAGCTTGAGGATGCGGCGGATGTCGGGCAGGAAGCCCATATCGCACATGCGGTCGGCCTCGTCCAGCACCAGCACTTCGACGTGGGACAGGTCAACGTACCCCTCGTTGTGCAGATCGAGCAAGCGGCCCGGGCAGGCGACGACGATCTCGACGCCGCGTTGCAGGGCCTCGATCTGCGGGTTTTTGCTCACCCCGCCGTAGATGGCGACGGTGCGGGCTTTGGTGCGCGTCCCCAACGCCGTGCTGACGTCGTAAATCTGCTCGGCCAACTCACGCGTGGGCGCGACGATCAACGCGCGAATCTGGCGTAGGTTCCCGCGTGTCAACCGCTGGAGAATGGGCAGGATGAAGGCCGCCGTCTTGCCGGTGCCGGTCTGCGCGATGCCGAAGATGTCGCGCCCGGCGAGCACCTCCGGGATGGCTTGCTCTTGAATGGGCGTCGGCGTGGTAAACCCCGCCGCTGCGACCCCCGCGAGAATGCGCGGGTCGAGAGAAAACTGATCGAAACTCATGGTAACACGTACTCCTTGACTGTATTGAGCCAAGTCGCACGCTTGACCCTGAATGGTTACGAACCCTCTGTTCGTAACACGAAATGCCATTATACCATACATGGATTTAGAAAATTGCGCTTCCGTCGCACCGTGTTACACTTGACCATGTACTGTTGGATATCTGAGGAGGCGATTGTAATGAAAACCGCACATTTGACGCTTTTGTTGATCGCTGTCCTATTCCTGTGGACGGCGTGTATGACACCCGCACCTACACCCACGCCTACACCTGCACTGCTTACCACGCACACCCCCGTCCCCTCGGCAACGGCGACGCCAACTGCGACCGCCACGCCGCCTCCCACCGCCACGTCTACGCCCACAGCCATGCCGACCGCCACCGCAACGCCCACATCCACTCCGACGCCCACACACCCGCTGATGATCGCCGTGATGCGCGAGCAAGCCTACCCCGGCAGCGAAATCGTCATCGAGCAGACGCTGTCGCCCGGCGTCAACTACGACCGCTACGTCGTGTCATATTTGTCCGAAGGCTTGAAGATTTACGCGCTGCTCACGATCCCGCGCGGTGAGAAACCCGCAACGGGTTGGCCGATCATTGTCTTTAACCACGGCTATATTCCACCTGACCAGTACCGTACCACCGAACGCTACGTGGCTTACGTGGACGGTTTCGCGCGCAACGGTTACATCGTCATCCGCCCGGACTATCGCGGGCACGGCGATTCCGAGGGCGAGCCTGCCAACGCCTATGACACCCCGGCTTACACCATAGACGTGCTCAACGCGATGGCCTCGGCGCAACGCTTGCCGGAAGCCGATCCCGACCGCGTGGGGATGTGGGGGCACTCGATGGGCGGCACGATCACGTTGCGCGCGATGGTGGTGAACGCTGACATCAAGGCCGGGGTGATTTGGGCGGGCGTCGTCGCCGATTATCCTGAGCTGATGGATCGCTGGCAGCGCCGCTTTATCACCTCCGTCACGCCCGGCGCCGGGACTCCAACGCCTCCCCGTCGTTGGGGCGACATCCTGTTCACCTACGGCACGCTGGACGAAAATCCCGCCTTCTGGGCCTCCATTGACCCGTGGGCCTATCTCACTGAACTGTCCAGCCCGTTGCAACTGCACCACGGCACAGGCGATACCTCCGTCCCCGTCGGATACTCGGAAGACCTGTACGCGCAGTTGCAGGTGGAAGGTGTGACGAGTGAGTTGTACATCTACGAGGGCGACAATCACAATATCTCCAACAATTTCAGCGCGGCGATGCGACGCTCGGTGGCGTTCTTCGATTTGTACATCAAGGGTAAGTAGCCGCGATTTCCAAATCGCGCGCGTTCGTCAGAGTGAAAAAGCTGACTATAATCGGCTATGTAGCATAGAAGGAGCGATTGATTATGAAAGACCGCAAACTGCTGATGATCCCCGGCCCTATCGAATTCGACCCCGCGGTGCTGGCGGCGCTGGGCGCGCCGACGACGAGCCACGTGGCTCCGGAGTTCATCGAGGTCTTCGGGCAGGCGTTGGAGCGGATGCGGGACGTGTTTCTCAGTCCCGATGGACAGCCTTTCATTATGGCTGGATCGGGCACGCTGGCGATGGATTTGGCCGGCGCGAACCTGATCGAGCCGGGCGACAAGGCGCTCGTTGTCAACACCGGCTACTTCGGCGACCGCTACGGCGCGCTGCTGGAACGGTACGGCGCGGAGGTCATACATGTGCGCGCTCCTGTCGGTGGCTACCCGGCGCTGGAAGCGGTGGAGGCGGCGCTCAAAACAACCCGCTTCAAGCTGATGACGGTGACGCACGTGGATACGTCAACCGGCGTGCTCACCGATGTGAAGGCGTTGGCGGCGCTGGCGCGGCAGTACGATACGCTCATCGTCGTGGACGGCGTCTGCTCGGTGGCAGGCGAGGAACTGCGGATGACTGAATGGGGCGTGGACGTGGCGTTCACGGCATCGCAGAAAGCTGTAGGTGTGCCGCCGGGATTGGCGCTCCTCATCGTCGGACCGCGCGCGATGGCAGCCTTCAAGGCGCGCACGAAACCCGCCCTGAACTTCTACGCCGATTGGACGAACTGGCTGCCGGTGATGGAAGCCTACGAAGCGCGCAAACCCGCCTACTTCGGCACCCCGGCGGTCAACCTGATTGTTTCGCTCAACGTGAGCCTGGGTCTCATCCTGAAGGAAGGCATGGAAGCGCGGTTTGCGCGTCACCGGGCAATCGGCGCGGCGTGCCAGGCGGCGATTGCGGCGTTGGGCCTGGGGCAGGTACCGCTTTCGCCCGACATCGCCGCGCACACGATGACAGCCCCCCGCTTCCCGACGGGCGTCGGCGCGGCGGAACTGCTACCGAAGGTCACGGCGGCGGGGGTGATGCTGGCGGGTGGCCTGCACCCGGCGATCCGCGCCGAATACTTCCGCATCGGGCACATGGGCGTCGTCACCCAGGGCGATCTGCTGGCGACGATTGGCGCGCTCGAAACCGGGCTGGCGCAGTGCGGCTACGCCTTAGAGAAGGGCGTCGGCGTTGCGGCGGTGATGTCAGCGCTTGGTTAGCTGATGCAACCGCTTGCGCCGGATCACAATCCGGCGCTTCAGGAACGGCGGATTGTGATCCGCCTTAAGCGTTGAAGTAAAACTATACATCTTGAGGAGGAGTGGATTATGCGTTACGGACACTTTGACGACAAAAACCGCGAGTATGTCATTACACAGCCGGATACGCCGCTGCCGTGGATCAACTACCTGGGCAGCGAGGCGTACTTTGGCCTCATCTCCAACACGGCGGGCGGCTATTCCTTCTACCGCGACGCGCGGCTGCGCCGGATTACGCGATACCGTTACAACAACGTGCCGTTGGATTATGGCGGGCGCTACCTCTACCTGCGCGATAACGCCACCGGCGTGTTCTGGTCGCCTTCATGGCAACCCACGCGCACGCCGTTGGACAGCTATACCTGCCGTCACGGGATGGGGTATACGGTGATCGAATCATCGAATCAGCGAATCAACGTGGAGACGTTGTATTTTGTGCCCCTCGGCGCGAATCTGGAGATTTGGTCTACCACGGTGACGAATCAACGGGATACAGCGGCGGATTTGTCGCTCTTCTCGCTGATCGAGTTCTGTCTGTGGGACGCGCAGGATGATTCGACGAACTATCAGCGCAACTTCAACATCGCGCAGGTGGAAATCGAGAATGGCGTCATCTACCACAAAACGGAATACCGCGAGCGCCGCGATCACTTCGCCTACTTCGCGTGCTCGGAACCGCTCGCCGGCTACGACACACACCGCGACGACTTCCTCGGTCCTTATCGGGGATGGGACAAGCCTGTGGTGGTCGAACGCGGCGTATCGACCAACTCCGAAGCGCGCAGTTGGGCGCCGATTGGCTCACACCACGTCAAACTGGCACTGCAACCGGGCGAGTCGCGCCGCGTGATCTTTGTGCTCGGCTACCAGGAGAATCCGAGCGACCAGAAGTTCGATCCGCCGGATTCGCAGATCGTCAACAAGCGCGCCGTCAAGCCGATTCTGGCGAAATACCTCCAGCCGGAGGCCGTGGACGCCGCTTTCGCCGAGCTGCGCGCCTATTGGGACGGCATCCTCAGCATCTACCAGGTGAACACGCCCGACGCCGCGACGAACCGCATGGTCAACGTGTGGAATGCCTACCAGTGCATGGTGACGTTCAACATGTCGCGCTCGGCCTCGTACTTCGAGTCCGGGGTGGGGCGTGGATTGGGCTTCCGCGATTCCAGCCAGGACTTGCTCGGCTTCGTGCACCAGGTCCCGGCGCGCGCCCGCGAGCGCATCCTCGACCTGGCGGCGACGCAGTTGGAGAGCGGCGGCGCTTATCACCAGTTCCAGCCCCTCACCAAGCGCGGCAACGACGCCGTGGGCAGCGGCTTCAACGACGATCCGCTCTGGCTGCCGCTGGCGGTCGTCGCTTACCTCAAGGAAACCGGCGATTGGGGCATCCTCGACGCGCCTGTCCCCTACGAGAACAAGCCCGGCACCGAGACCCTGCTCGCCGAGCACCTGGAGCGCGCGCTGAACTACACGCTCAACAACCTCGGCCCGCACGGCCTGCCCCTCATCGGCCGCGCCGATTGGAACGACTGTATGAACCTCAACGTCTTCTCCGCCGAGCCGGGCGAATCCTTCCAGGTGGCTCCGCTCAAGAAAGACGGCACGGTGGCGGAATCCGTCCTCATCGCCGTTCTGTTCGTCCTCGCGGCAAAAGAGATGGCAGCGCTCAGCAAAAAAGCGGATTCAAAATCCAAAATCCAAAATCCAACATTCTACCTCGATGCTGCCGCAAAAATGGAAGAGACGATCTGGGCGCACGGCTGGGACGGTGCGTGGTTCCTGCGCGCTTACGATGCGTTCGGGGAGAAGGTCGGGTCGCACGAGTGCGCGGAAGGGCAGATTTTCATCGAGCCGCAGGGCTTGGCGATTATGGCGGGCCTGGGGCTGGAAGATGGCAGAGCCGAGGCAACGTTGGCTTCGGTCAACGAGCGCCTTGCCACCGACCACGGTATCGTGGTGCAACAACCGGCGTTCTCGCGCTATTACCTGCAACTTGGCGAAATCAGCTCCTACCCGCCCGGTTTCAAGGAGAACGCCAGTATCTTCTGCCACACCAACCCGTGGATTATGATCGGGGAGACCGTTGCGGGTCACGGTGACCGGGCGCACGATTACTACAAGCGCATCTGTCCCGCCGCGCGCGAGGACATCAGCGAGATTCACCGCTGCGAACCCTACGTCTACGCGCAGACGATCGCCGGGCGTGACAATCCGCGTCACGGTGAGGCGAAGAACTCGTGGCTCACCGGCACCGCCGCGTGGAACTACGTCGCCATTACGCAGTGGATTCTGGGTATCCGCCCGGCTTACGACGGCCTGCAAATCGCGCCGGTCATCCCTGCGGACTGGCAAGGCTTCACCGCCACGCGCATCTTCCGTGGCGTGACGTACCACATCACCGTGGAGCGCCAGGGCGGCGGCAACGCCGTCGCGCTCGTCGCGAACGGCAAGCCCGTAGAAGGCGACATCGTCCCGTTGCCCGCGCCGGGGGTGAAGGACGTGACGGTGAAGGTGACGTTGCGGTAAAGGTCGGTTGGTTTTTCACCACGAATCTTCACGAATTTGCACGAATTTCATCTTTTTAATTCGTGAGGATTAGTGAAGATTCGTGTTTATTTGATGGGGGTGTGTTATGCAATGGAAAGAAATATGCCAGCATTATCCTCAACAATGGCTGTTGATTGAGGCGATTAAAGCGCGCTCGGAAGCCGACCGGCGTATTCTCGAACAACTTGCCGTGGTTGGGGCGTTTTCCGATTCAACGACGGCGATGAAATCCTATCTCCAGCTTCACAAAGAAGCGCCGGAGCGCGAGTTGTATGTCTTCCATACCAGCCGTGAGAACCTGGATATTACGGAGCGTCGTTGGCTAGGTGTGCGAGGCACGGCATGAGGATACGTCTACAGAATGGTTTGCTCTACGTTACTGTGGAAGTCTCCTACCGTGGTCGTTGCCTTGAGCTAGACAATGTCCTGTTGGATACCGGGTCTGCTGGTACTGTCTTCTCGATTGATGGACTACTGGACATCGGGTTGGAATATGCGGCAGAGGATGCGGTCCATCGCATTCATGGTGTCGGAGGAACAGAATTTGTATTCGCCAAAACGGTGGAGCGATTGACCCTTGGCGATATCCACGTGGATGACTTTGAGATTGAGGTCGGTGGCATGAATTACGGCTTTGAGATGGATGGGATCATTGGACTTGATTTCTTGCTGCGTGTTGGGGCAATTATCGATCTTGCGGCGATGGAAGTGCGTGTCTAGTTGATGATTGTTCAGGATGACAAGACTTCATTACACCTGATCCTGGCGCGCGAATTGGCGTCGGCGTTCAGCGCCTTTCCGCAGGTCGAGGCCGTCGCCGTGGGCGGCTCTCTCGCATCGGGGGCGGCGGATGCCGGTTCGGACATCGATTTGTACGTCTGCACCACGTCCGTCATTCCACTACCTGCACGCGAGGCGCAGGTGGCGCAGCGAGGGGCTAGTCGCGCGGACTTGAACCTGCAATTCTGGGACCTGGGCGACGAGTGGGTCGACGGGCCGACCGGCATCGAGGTGGACGTGATCTACTGGGACACGGCCTGGATTGAGGAGCAGATCGACCGGGTGCTCGTTCATCACCAGGCCAGTGTGGGCTATACGACGTGTTTTTGGAACACCGTGCGGAATTCACTACCGTTGTATGATCGCAATGGCTGGTTCGCCCGCTTGCAAGCGCAATGCCAGTGCCCCTATCCCGAACCGCTGCGGCGCTCGATTATCGCCAAAAACTACCCGGTTTTGCGCGATGTGATCCCCGCTTATTTGCAACAGATCGAGAAGGTGCTGCAACGGAACGATCTTGTCAGCATCAATCATCGCGTGGCGGCGCTGCTGGCGAGCTACTTCGACGTGCTCTTTGCGCTCAATGCCATACCGCATCCCGGCGAGAAGCGGCTGCTGGAGATTGCGGCGGAGCGCTGCGCCAAACGTCCTCCGGCGATGCGCGAGCAGGTTGAGATGGTGCTCCGGGCCTCGGCGGACGCGGATGCGACACTGGTTCATGCTATCGATTGCCTTATCGATGATTTGTACATCATCTTGTTGCGGGAAGGGTTTGATCTGGGATACTAGATCTATGGAGGTTTGCTTTGAAAAAGCTCGCAGTGTTGGTCGGTCTGCTGCTGGCAGCGTGCAGTTTTCGGTTGCATAAAAGCACACCTGTACCGATTCCGGCTAGTAAAGCGCAGCCTGAGTACATGACTGTATTTCCGGCGCCTGGTGACCAGATCCCTGTCGATTTCTACAAATCAGATCTTTCTCGAGAGGGAACTCGGGTGATGTATGAAGGTTCTCGTCCGGTCAACAAGTATGGGTATCGTTCCAACATTTGTGTGTCAATTATCATGGCGGAATTTGGTTTGTCCAACGAAGAGCTGTGGCGCCTCGCAGAGACGGTTCCTTGTGAGTATCCTCCTAGCTCTCAACTTGATGGTTATTGCTACATAGTTCGAAGGGCTACACTATTTGTTGACGGTCAGGAGCTTGTGCCAGAGCTAGATGAAAATTGGGCTGCGATAGGATGGGCGAAAACACCCCATTGGTTATGTTGGCCGGCTAGTTTGGAAACCGGGATTCACGATGTCACTTTCCAATATCAACTTCCTGATGACTCTTTGATAGAGTACACTTGGCAGTTTTCCATTGTTGAGTGATAACAGAAGATGACACGTCGCACACTTCGTGTAATTTTGACCGTAGGACTGATTCCCCTCTGGTTTCTGGGAGTTTATGCCGGAACTGTGGTCGGCTTGTTTCTGGTTCCCTCAGTGCGTGAATTGATGGATAAAGACGATGCAGATATTCAGTGGTTGTAACCCCCAAGTGGTGAGCTAGTCACTGATGTGCGGTTGTCATGTGGAACCCATTGCCAGCGTTGTAGTGTCCTGGCTGCGACGAGTACCGGGCATGTCTATCTTTACACCCAGGAAAGTGGTGAACAGATTACATTTAAGGATGTCACCGACGAACTGGGAACCGGAGATTTGCCGTCATCGTTTGGCCTCAATTCAGCCGGGGAACTAGAATCTCAAGGAGCGGCCGGCTGCTCGGTTCAGCCTGTTGAACAGGTTGATTTCGATAAACTAGCTGCATTGCCGCCTGGGAACATTCTCTATAATGGGCACTGTTATATCGGTTGCTCAGAGGGGATGTACAGCGCGTTAGATGTGGCGATCGTCGATGGCTATGGGCTTTGTCTATTGGGATATGCATCGACCGGTGGAGGAATTTTCCCGTCATTGGGACATGTACTGGATGATATGCAAAATAGTGTTTGTTTTTCGGCTATACTGATGACGGCTATAGTGATACGGTTGGGTGGGCGGATGTGGTCTGGCAATAGTCGGGATGCTTGACAACACTTGTTGATTGATTCGATATCCATTGGTGGCGCATTATTCCTCAACCACCTCCATCGCAATCCTCGCCCACTCGAACAACCGCTGCGGCTCGTAGCGCACGGTGCTGATGTCCTTCAAAATCATCTCCAGCGGGCAGCCGTACTTCTCGCAGACCTGGCGTGTCGCCACCAAGTCTGCGCGCACGGCTTCGGCGTCGAAGGCGTCCCAGGCCAGCAGCGCCGGGTTCGGCTTGCGCGAGAAGACGTAGTTCTGCCCGATCTCCGCCGCGCCGCATTCCTGGTCGACCCACGGACTCATCGAGACTTTGCGGACGTGCGGAATCATGCGCACCTGGGCCATTTTCTTATCGAGCGGATCGCAGCAGCCGTAGTACACCAGACCAAACCGCTCGCAGATGCGGCTGGCGTACTCCACTTCGTATGCCTTGAACATGCGCGGCGAAATCGTGGCAAACATCTGCGCCAGACCGAACATCCACAGGTCTTTCGTGCGCGGCTTCGCCGGATCGTAGCCGGGAGCGGGCAACTCGTCGGTGTAAGCGCCCGTGCAGTGGATCAGGCTTTGCGGGCCGCACAGTAATCCCTGACTCTCCAACTGACCCAGCATGCTCAGGTAGCCTTCGGTCATCCGTCCGACCAGCCCGTGCATCAGATCGGGTTGATCCATCAGTGTGTACAGCACGTTTTCCACGCCCATCCACGTGGCAATGGGATCCCACAAGGAGAGGTACGGGTCCGCGCCCCACGCGCGCACGTCCAGCAGCCCGCCGAACAGCTCGTGCGCCACGGTCAGACGGCGCTCCGTTTCGGCGGGATCGTGGCTGATCTGCGGCGTCTTCACCTTCTGTAGGTCGTCCATTGTCTTGAACTGGTTCTCGTACCGGTGCGCGACGACGTCGTTCTGCGGGTCGGTGGCGACCGTCGCCTCGTGGACAGCGATGCCAAAGCCGGTGTTGGTGATCGCCTTGGGCACGCGGATGAAGGGCTCCACCACCATATCGACCGGGAAATGCCGCCACTGATACAGCGTGCGGCGTAGAAATTCCTCGTAGCCGCGACACTCCGGGTCTTCGCAGCGCAGGGTCAATTCATCGTTGATGTTCATCTCGTTCCAGCAGACCTGGTCGATCATCACCATGGGGCGAGCCGGCTTGAGCGCGTTGAGCTGCCGCCACAGCGCGCGTTTCTCTTCTTGCACCGGCAGCGCAGCGATTTCGGCTACCTGGGCCGCTAATTTGCGGATTACGGCTGTGTCGTGTTTATTCAGCATTACAAACTCCTCAAGATTAACCATGAATCTACACCAATCTCCATGAATAGAAAAATTAGGCCGGATTCGTGAAGATTCGTGGTAAAATTTTCATCCTTGTTGACGGCGTTAGTCGGATTGTATATTGACTGCGCGTATGTTCAAATTTGGTTTGCCGCGCATCGAGACTATAATAGCGTGAATCTTCAAGGGTGAGATTGTCGTGAACGTTTTCGAGAAACTGCCGTCAACGGCGCGGGAAGCGCTGCTGCGTCCGCTGCTGGATTATCTTGCCAGGGCGGAGCGCCGCGCCGATGGCAAGTGGAACATCTGGCAGATAACCAACATCAACGGCGGGCGCAACAACCGGCTGTACCGCGCTTCGTGCACCCTGGGCGATCTCGTGGTCAAGTTCGCGATCCGCGACGAACGCGATCGCGCCGGGCGGGAGTTTGGCGCACTGACGGCGTTGCGTCAGGCCGGGCTGAAGATCGCGCCCGCGCCGCTGCTGCTCGACTGCGAGCGCTATCCACTGCCGGTCGTTGTGCAGACGTGGCTGGAAGGCGAGGTTCTGGACGCCGTCCCCGCCTCGGACGACGATTGGGAGCTGTTGCTGCGTCACTTGGTCGGTGTGCATAGCGTCACGCAGGAGGCTGTAGACGCGGATTTGCCTACCGCGACGATCAACGCCTACAACGTGCCGGAAGGCCGCCGGCTTATCCGCGAGTATGCGGCTGCTATTCCACCAGAAGAACAACCTGACACCTTGCGTGAATTGTTGCGGCGGTTCGAGATAGCATCTTTGCCCGAATGGAACGAAAAGCGCGTGGCACTTATCCGGCTGGATCACAACACGCTCAACTTCGTCCGCCGTCCGGAGGGCTGGCTCTCGGTCGATTGGGAGAACAGCGGGTGGGGCGATCCCGCCTTCGACGTGGCTAACCTGATGACGCACGCAGCCTACATCGACGTTCCAACTGTGCGTTGGGAGTGGGTGGCGGAGCGCTATTGTGCGCTGGTGGACGATCACACGGCGTCTGTCCGTATCTGGACCTACTACACGATTATGGCTGTGTGGTGGGCCGTACGCACGGCGCGCTACCTCTACGAAATGCCCCGTGGTCTGGACGCGCGCCTGGTTGAATGGTCGGAGCAGTGGCTGGCGGAGGTGCAGGTAAAATACGAGCGATATGTACAGTTCGCAGATGGATTGTTGTAGGGGCGAGGCATCCCGCGACAGGCGTCTGCTTGAAAAGGATGACGGGTTTACATCAAGAATGACCGACCAATACTGTTCCAGGGATGTCTCGCCCTTACTGATTTTGTCGTGGATATATGCGGCAATCATCATCTTGTGGTTTTTGCTGCACGGTTGGTTCGGTGACACGCTTTGGTGGCTGGCGTTACTCAATGCGTTTGTCCCTTTCTTCTTTCTGCCGCTGGTGATATTGGTTCCTATCTGCTTCGTGTATCGCGATTGGCGCTACTGGCGAAGCGTACTGGTTCCTCTTGTGATTTTCGTATTTCTGTATGGGGAATTGTTTCTGCCCAACGTGCCGGTACGAAACGCCGATTCGATCACCGTAATGACGTTCAACATCTGGGGTGGAAGCCAATCGACCGAAACGGCGCATGTCATCGTCGAAAATGGCCTGCCCGACATTATTGCCTTGCAAGAACTCACGCCGCAGATGGTGAATGTGTTTCTGGAAGAGATCGGCGACTTGTATCCCTACCGGCTGTTGTCGCCGGAAGGCACGTATCGTGGGATGGGGGTGTTGAGCCGCTTCCCTTTGACCGAGATTGACACACGCCATCTGGCGCATCCCTGGTGGCAGGTTCAGGCGATGCGGATAGAGACCCCAGCGGGACCGTTCACGCTGTACAACGTGCATCCCGACGCTACGAATGTCCTGGTCTACATCGAAGAAGAAAGGGATATCCCCGCAGAAGTGCGCAGCAGTATGGCGCTCCGGCAGCAGACCATCGAGATGTTGGTCGCCGATTTTTCCCAGCGCGATGGTCCAATTGTCGTGGTCGGCGACTTCAACAGCACCGATCAAAGTGACGTCTACGCCTTGATGCGGCAACACCTGACCGACGCACATCGCGCATCGGGATGGGGCCTGGGACACACGTTTCCGGCCTACGGCGGCAGCTTTCGTGGAATCCCAATCGTGCCATTGCAGATGCGATTGGATATGGCTTTCCTTTCGAGGGATTTCCAGGCAGCGCGCACGTGGGTTAGCCAGGCGTATGGCGAATCGGATCATCGACCACTGCTGACTGAGTTTGTGTGGCGGTAGCACAGTCAATCACGAAAAGGCAGACGGCGGATTGCGATCCGCCTCAAGCGTTAAGTAAGGTTGTTTCTGGAGGCGTTGAGACCAACATTGATGCCTGATCCCACGATTGCTAACCGTGTTCTCGTCAACCTGCTCTTGATCGCCGTCGGCTACCTCATCAAAAAGCTCGGCGTAGTCTCGCGCGATGACGGGCGCATCCTCAACCGCCTCGTCCTCTACCTCACCCTGCCGATGATGAACCTGAAGGCCGTGACGAACACGACGCTCTCGTGGCATCTGCTGCTGCTGCCGCTGGCGCTGCTCCTGGTGGGCGTGACGATGTGTTTGCTCAGCCGTTATCCCGCGCGTTGGCTTCATCTCTCGCGGCGCGACACGGGGACTTTTGCGGTGGCAACGTGCGGCTTTATGGGATCGCTGCTCTATCCCTTCATCGAAGCCGTCTACGGCGACCTGGGCATCCAGGCCACGGCCATTTGCGATTTGGGGAACGCTATCGCCATTTTCGGCGTGGGGTACTACATCTCATTCCGCTATGCGACCAACGGACATTTCAGGACGCTGGATGCTGTAAAGAAAGTGCTGTTGTTCTTCCCGTTGCACGCTTTTGTGGTCGGTTTGTTGCTGAACGTGGGCGGCGTGCCATTGCGCGGACTGCCCGCCGATCTGGTCAACGCACTGGCGGCGATCAATTCCCCGCTGATGCTGCTCGGTCTGGGCATTTACCTTGAATTGGACATCTCACGGGATGAACGCAAGGTCGTCGCGATGAATATGATGTACAAATATGCTGTGGGCGCGCTGGTCGCGCTGCTGGTATTGTGGCTGTTGCCCTATCGCGGCCCGCTACGCGCGGTGATGTTCCTCTTTCCGCTGATGCCGTCTGCGCTCTCGTCGCTGTTGTATTCTGTCGAACAGGGCCTCAATCCCCGGCTGGCGGCGATGCTGATTTCGGCGAGTATGCTCATCAGCCTGGTGATCCTGACGGTGAGCCTTCTTGATTTTGGCAGGGCATTTTGACTTCGTACAGGAAAAGATGCGCTTTTTTGTCTATGTGGGTGGGTGCTATACCGGGAAAAAGGAAGACGCTGGATATGATTCGCGCACCCGGATGCAGTTCTTGCCACAGCTTCCGCCGCAGGCGGTTGTTGGTCTTCTGTAGCAAGTAGAGTGTGACCACATCCGCTTCGCTGATATCCTGGGTGAAAAAATTACCCCGGATCACGCGCACCTGGCCTTGCAAACCCAGCAGTGCGATCCGCATCCGTGTCCACGCACAGCGCAGCGGATCCAGCTCGATGCCCACCGCCCTTGCGCCAAACTCGCGGGCGGCGATGAAGAGCACACGCCCATCGCCGGAGCCTAAATCGTACACGACTTCGCCGGGTTGCACGTCGGCAAGCGTCAGCATCCGCCGCACGTGTTTGCGGGATGTGGGGAACCACGGCGCTCCTGCCGGCGCTGTCCATAGCAGAAAAACGCTGAGGAACACCCATCCCAACAAGACGGCGATCAACAGGATGCCGAAGATTGGCAATGTATTGCTATCCATAGGTGACATTATCATAGCCGGAAGTTGTCTTTTGCCAAAATGCCGCTATGCTTTACGCGAAAGGAAAAAACTCGATTGTACGAAAGATTGGGTTATCAGGTAGTGGAACACATGGACGATCTGGGATTTTATCTCATGCGGCGCTCGTTGGCGGCATAACGGATAATGAAGGAGTCTTCTATGTTCAAAGGTGAAAAAGTCATATTGCGCCCTATGCGCGAAGAAGATGTGGCCCGGCAGTACGAGTTTGACCAGGATGTAGAACTGACCGGACTGAATTGCGGCTATCCTCACCCTACCACTGAGGAGAGTGCCCGCGCCACTTATGAATCGGCCACGCCTGACGATCATGCGGCATGGTTTGCTATCGAAGCCGACGGCAAATACATCGGCAGTTGTTGCTTGCTGAATGTCCAAGACCGCCACGGCAATTTCGAACTGGGCATCGTGATTGGCGACCGCGCGTATTGGGGGCAGGGATATGGACGTGAAGCCGTCAACCTGCTGCTGGCGTATGGGTTCCACTATCTGGGCGGACGCCGCATCGTTATGACCTCCCTCGCGAGGAACGAGCGTGCGATTCGCTGTTTCCGGGCGTGTGGCTTTGTGGAAGAAGGCCGTCCGCGCCAGGCCATCTGGATAGAGGGGGAGTACGTTGATCTGGTGAATATGTCGATCTTGCGCGAGGAGTGGAAACCACAGAGCCAGGCTGTGAGTGTGTAACTCTGTCCAGGCGTTGTCATCAATTCGTCTGATGAAAGGATTTGCGAATGAAGACGCTGATGAAAAAGCTGCTTGCTGTGCGTCTTTGGGTTGCCCTGGGAATCTACGTTTTCGTGGACATCATTTGTGTCGGCATGGGGATGGGAGTGCCGTTCTTCTGTATCCTCTTGGGTTTGCCATTGGGATGGTATATCGTCAAGCGTCTCACTGCCGAGCAGGCCGACATGCGGGACATTCTCCGGAAAGCGCTCCTGTACGCAGCGATTGCAGCCGCCATCACATCTCTGGGAATGATCATCATTTGGGGACCACTGACTGTCGCATCGCTATCTGATCCTGCCACGGATTTCGCGGAAACCGGCGTTCCCATGATTCTCTACGAACCGAAGGCGAGCTTCATCGGCTGGATCGTGTTGATGATCGCCATCTCCCCCGGATTGCAACTGCTGACCACGCTTTTTGCCTCACACTTGACGTTGCTCGCGTGGCTGAACAAAGCGAGCTGAGACTCCATCACAGGAGGTTTTCATGGACGTTATCTACGACGAAGCTTTGGTTCCAAACTACACATTGCCCGATCCGCTGACCTTTGCCAGCGGCGCGCCGGCCACGACAGCGGAAGCCTGGACTGAGCGGCGGCGCGAGATCCTCGCGTTGTTCGAACATCACGTTTACGGTGTGCTCCCCGGTAAGCCGGAGCGTATGGTTTTCGAGATCGTCTCGGTGGACGAGCGTGTCCTGTCCGGCGCGGCGACCCGCAAACAAGTCACCGTGCACTTCGCCGGCAATGGCCACACCGCCGCTATGGACATTCTCATCTACCTACCCAACGACCGTACCCGGCCCACACCGATGTTCGTCGGTCTGAACTTCATGGGAAATCACACCATTCACGCTGATCCCGGCATCGCGCTACCTACGTCCTGGGTGCCGGCTTTCTTCCCGGCGACGGGAATTCAGAACAATCGCGCCACCGATGTCGAACGCGGCGCGAATGCCTCCCACTGGACCGTGGAGCGCATCCTCGAACGCGGCTACGGCCTGGCGACCATTTACTGTGGTGACCTCGACCCGGATTCCAATGACGGCTTTCAGAATGGCGTCCACGCATTGTTCCCCCGCGACGACAGCGCGGGCGACGCCTGGGCCACACTCGGCGCGTGGGCCTGGGGCCTGCACCGGGCACTGGACTACTTCGAGACGGATAGCGACATCGACGCCGGGCGCGTCGCCCTTATCGGGCACTCGCGGCTCGGCAAGGCTGCGCTCTGGGCTGGGGCTGTCGATCCGCGCTTTGCCCTGGTCGTGTCGAACAACTCCGGCTGCGGCGGCGCGGCACTCTCGCGGCGGCGCTACGGCGAGACGGTGGGGATCATCAATAGCAAATTCCCGCATTGGTTCTGCACGAACTTCAAACGTTACAACGAAAACGAAGATGCGCTGCCGGTCGACCAGCACATGCTCCTGGCGCTCGTAACGCCTCGCCCGCTCTACGTCGCCAGCGCTGTCGAAGACCGCTGGTCCGATCCGCGTGGCGAATTTCTGAGCGCCGTTCATGCAAGTCCGGTGTATCGTTTGCTGGGGCAGGCAGGGTTGCCCATTGACCAGATGCCCGATCCCGAACAACCGGCGATGGGCGCGATCGGCTACCACATCCGCAACGGTAAACACGACGTCACCGCTTACGACTGGGAGCGCTACCTCGACTTTGCCGATCTGCACTTGTGAAGTGCATAGTGACACACAAAAAAGCCGGGGGCTGAATGCCCCCGGCTCTACACAAGGAGGAAGATTGACTCTCTTCAACTATCTATAGCATACTACTTTCTTCATCACTTTGCTTGACGCTAACCCTACGCTAACCTTACGTTCGAAGATGTATTAATATCGCGTCCTCAGTTTTGCACAGTTTATCGTCTGTGCTACAATCGAATCAGGATGTATTTTAGGAATGATGACTATATCTGTTCTCTTTAGCTTGCTCGGTCTAATCATCGGTGCGTTGGCTTCACATGTCGCCGAGGCGGCGATGGCTAAACGGCCTCTGGCAAAACCTGTTTGCCCGCTCTGCACGGCGCTGTATGCCCCGTTGCAATGGAGCGCCACACTTGCCCTCGTCACTGGGCAGGGACGCTGCCGCGCGTGCGGCAATTTCTTCCGCTGGCCGCGTCTCATCGCCGAACTCTTCACCGCGCTCAGTTGGGGATTGCTGGTGGGATTGAACGGCCTGCACCTGCGGGTGATCTTCGCCATGCTTACCGTGATCCCTCTCACAATGATTATGGTGACGGACCTCGAGACCAAGCGCGTGCCCAACCTCATCATGCTGCCCGCCATCGGTGTGATGTTGGTGATTGGGACGATTTTCGGCCCAGCGCTGCCCACGCTCGACACCTGGGACTGGTGGTACGCGCCGGCCGGCGGTCTGGCGGCCTTCATTGTTTTGCGCATCTTTGTGACGTTGGGCGTGGCTGCTTTTGGCCCTGGCGCGATGGGCGAAGGCGACATCACCCTGGCGACTTATACAGGTTTGGTCGTCGGTTTCCCTCTGATCCTCATCTCTCTGCTGTTGATGATTGTTTTTGGCGGCGTCGGGGCTGCGGGCGTCGTTATTGCTCGCAAAGGTTCCCTCAAGACAGCAATCCCTTATGGACCATTTATCATTCTGGGCTGTGTCGTGACGTTGCTCTGGGGACCACAAATCCTGCACTGGTTTCTCACCTGATCAATCGAACGACTACTCGACTAACGACTGCCAGGCTTATTTTGGAGGCTCTATGACCTACACATTGCGTAATCCCCATTTGGAAGGGGATACGTTTTTCTGGGAAGGCGGGCCGGTGGGCGTGCTGCTCTCCCACGGCTATACGGCGACGACGGCGGAAGTGCGTCTGCTTGGTCGTTTCCTGCACGAACGAGGCTATACCGTCTCTGGACTCCTGCTGCCCGGTCACGGCACAACGCCGCAGGAGATGAATCGCTGCCGTTGGCAGACGTGGGCGGAGGCGTTCGAGTCCGCCTACCGCGATCTGGCGGCGCGCTGCGAGCGTGTCTTCGTGGGTGGTGAATCGATGGGTGGCCTCCTGGCGCTTTACCTGGCGAGTCATCATCCTGAAGTAGCTGGCGTGATGGCCTATGCGGCTGCGCTTATCGTTCCCTCGAGCTTTTCCAAGACCTTTCTGCTGCCCCTGCTCGCCCCACTGGGCATCATCTTGCAAAAAAGGCCGGGTGCGCCCAGCGCCGCCGACGCGCGTTGGCAGGGGTATGATTACGACCCGTTGCGCGCCACACAGCAGTTGTTCGCCTTGCAAACGGCCGCCCACGCGCGCCTGCCTGAAATTACACAGCCTATTTTAATCGTGCAAGGCCGGCTAGACACCTCTGTTGATGTCTCGGCGCCGGATGCGATTTACCACGGCGTCCGTTCAACCGAAAAGCATCTGCACTGGTTTGAACGTTCGACGCACTGCGTCCTGCTCGATCAGGAATGGGAAGATGTGGCGGCGCTAACACTGCGTTTCATCGAGGGAAAATTGTGATCATCCACGGAGCGTCTCGTGTCGTCTGAAGTGGCCTTAAGAGTGTTGCAGGCCGACCCGTCACCGTTCTTTTTGCAGGCCGGTCCGGTCGGCGTGTTGTTGCTGCATGGATTCACCGGCACGCCACGGGAGATGTGGCCTTTGGGGGCGTATTTGCACGAACGCGGCCTCACCATCTCCGCGCCGTTGTTGCCTGGCCACGGCGGCACCCTCGCGGAGATCAATCGCGCGAACTGGCGCGATTGGGTGGCGGGGGTGGAATCCGCTTATGCGAATCTCAAGCAAAAAACTGCGCAATGGTTTGTCGCTGGCTTCTCGATGGGTTCATTGCTGACCTTGTGGATGGCTGCGCATCACGACGACATGGCTGGGATTGTGCTCTACGCCCCGGCGTTACGCATCGCAGACTGGCGTCTCAACCTGACACCGCTGTTCAGACCCTTTGTTCACAGCTACCGGAACACTGACAAATCTGATTTGCACGACCCCGGGGCTGCACAGTGGATGGGCGGATTTGCGCGTTATCCGGTCAGAGCTGCAGCGGAACTGTGGTATTTGCGTCGACACGTGCTGCGCGATGTGTCACGTGTTCGGATTCCGGCCTTCGTTGTTTACTCGGAAGGGGATTGTTCGATTCATCCGCGCAGTGGCCCGGAGACGGTGCACCGTCTCTCGCAGCAGACTTCTGTCGAATCCCTGGTTTTGCATGATTCCGGCCATGCCGTCATTGTCGACTATGAATGGGAAACTGTCGCTGAGGCCACCTATCGCTTTGTGTTGGATCACGCCGAAGTGTAGCGTGGGCGTCCTCGTCCGCATCCGGGTCAGACGCTCGCACTGCTGAGGACTTACGCAGAAGCGGATATGTCACCGCAGGGGGCGTCGAGAACGCTGAGAAATCAGAAATTCTCTGCGCACCCTGCGTCCTCAGCGGTAAAATCGCCTGTGCTAATAAAAAAGGCTCCTGTACCAGGAGCCTTTTTGGCGGAGAGGATGGGATTTGAACCCATGGAGCCTTTCGGCTCACGCGCTCTCCAGGCGCGCGCATTAGGCCGGACTATGCTACCTCTCCACAAGTGTGCGGATTATAGCATAACTGATTGATTTTACAAGCTTTATGTTGTAAAAAAGCGTCCCGACCTTGTGTAGGTCGGGACGCTCGCTGTTCTTTAGGCGGCTACCGGGGCGGCCTTGAGTACCGGCGGCTCGGCGGTTTCCGCTGCCGGCACAGGTGCGGGTTTTTCGGCCCGCTTGGGTAATGGCTGGCCCTCAAAGGCCGCTGAAAATTCTGTGGCTGATAATGTCTCGCGTTCCATTAAGTAGTTGACGATGCGATCCATTTGCTCGCGGTGTTCCTGGATGACCGTTTTGGCACGCTCGTAGGCCTGCATGACGATTTGATGCACCTCATCATCGATCTGATGGGCCACGGCCTCACTGTAGTCGCGCTGCTCACCGATCTCTTTGCCCAGGAAGACCAGCTCTTCTTTGCGTCCATAGACCAGCGGACCGAGTGCGTTGCTCATTCCAAAGCGTGTGACCATCGCGCGGGCCATCTTGGTGACCTTTTCCAGGTCGCTGGAAGCGCCTGTGCTGGCCTCGCCAAAAACGACTTCCTCGGCGGCGCGCCCGCCCAGCCCGTAGGCGATGTCGTCTTCGATCTTGCTGCGCAACAGCACATAGCGGTCTTCTTCTGGCAGGGCGATGGTGTAGCCGCCGGCCATACCACGTGCCACAATCGACACCTTGCGCACTGGATCACACTTGGGCAGTACGTGCGCTACCAGCGCGTGCCCGGTCTCGTGGTAGGCGAACACCCGCAGCTCCTCCGGGGAGATCAATCGGCTGCGCCGTTCCGGCCCGGCGATGACGCGTTCCACGGCCTCGTTGAACTCGCTCATTCCGATGCGCCGCCGTCCCCGCCGTGCGGCAAGAATGGCAGCCTCGTTGACCACGTTCTCGATATCCGCGCCGACCAATCCTGGCGTAGACTGTGCTAATTCACCCAGATCGACCTCGGCGGCGACGGGTTTGCCGCGTGTGTGGACGCGGAAAATTGCCTCGCGCCCGCGCATATCGGGTTGGTCGATGATGACACGCCGGTCGAAACGCCCCGGTCGCAGCAATGCCGGATCGAGGATGTCGGGCCGGTTGGTTGCGGCAACGACGATGACATTGGTGTCGGTGTCGAAGCCATCCATCTCCACAAGAATCTGGTTGAGCGTCTGCTCGCGCTCGTCGTGCGAACCGCCCAATCCTGCACCGCGATAGCGTCCCACTGCGTCGATCTCATCGACGAAGACGATACACGGGCTGTGCCGCTTGGCCTGATCGAACAGATCACGCACGCGGCTAGCTCCCACGCCAACGAACATTTCGACGAACTCGGAGCCGGAGATGCTGAAGAATGGAACGCCCGCTTCACCGGCGACGGCCTTGGCGAGGAGAGTTTTTCCGGTACCGGGTGATCCCATCAGCAGCATCCCTTTAGGGATACGCGCCCCCAGGTTGATGAATTTCTGCGGTTCCTTGAGGAACTCGACAATCTCTCTCAGCTCTTCTTTGGATTCTTCGATGCCGGCTACATCCTCGAAGGTGATGGTGGGCCGGTCGCCGGAGAAAAGCCGCGCGCGGCTCTTACCGAACGAAAGCGCTTGGTTGTTCGCCCCCTGAAACTGGCGGATGAAGAAGAAGAACAATACCACGAGCACGATCATCCCCACGAGAGTGATGCCTAGATTGACCAGCGTGCTCCAATCCATCGGCTCGGCGAACTCAATGGTAGTTTCCCGAAGCATCTCTTCGCTTACGCCCAGGGCTTGCAGTTGCTCGACCAGTGATGTCTCGCGGCCTTTCCGTGAAAGGACAGGCTGTTCGATCGTCCCAGCCCCTTCCGTTGTCTGCTGTTTGTAAACGACTTGTAGGATATCGCCGCGCACCGTAATGGTGTCGATCTTCCCGGCATCGATATCACCGGCAATTTGATTGAGCGAAACCGTGGGGCTGCTCGTTCCACTGGTCAGATAATTGTAGACGAGGAACAGCACCGCCGCAATCACGATAAGGTAAACAAAATTGCCGTTACCTTGTTTAGATTTCATAATCGAAAAACCTCCTCAGCCCTTTTAGGGCCTTTGCACCTCATTACAAACCCACGTTATTCTGCGGCGTGTATCCCTTCCGCGCCGTTCGGGGTTTTCTAGGTATTATACCAGAAAACCATGAAAAAACTGAAGCTGATTGCTTAACGGACCTCGATAGTGACGATGAAAATAGTGTCATCGGTGATTTGTGTCTGTCCGGCGTCGACGACCGGCATCCGGCCTTCGGGTGTGTAAAGCCCCACGCGGATCTGGTACGTGCCCGCGGGCGTATTCGGCGGGATCATGACTTGGTGGGGATCATTGATGATCTCACCAGGCGACCAACTGTTGGTTGGACGGAGGCCGTTCATCGGTTCGATATCCCGCTGCGCGACCGCCGCTCCGAAATCGAGCGTCAGCACGTGAACGAAGACCTTGTAGGAGGCCGGTATGGCTTGTATTGCCCGCCAACGCAGCGTGAGTCCCACGGTGTCGCCGGGGCGGTAGGTCATTTGGGAGACGCGTGCATCTTCCAACATCACCTGATCGTTCAAATTCACCTGCATAGGAATTGGTAGATTGGTTCCGCCGCTGACGGTAAGGGTGATGGTGTTCCCGGCGCGTACCTCGGTCTGGGGATCCGGCATTTGCTTGAGGATAATCCCAACGGGTTCAGTGCTCCAAATCTCCTCAGTGAATACAATCAGCCCATCGGCTTCCAGCCCGGCCCGCACCTTGACGCTTTGATCGTTGAGGTTGAGACCGATGACGTCTGGCAGAATGAGTGGGCGCCCGGCCGACAATACCACACTCACAGTTGTCTCTGCCGCAACGCGGTTGCCGGGCGCGGGCGTCTGTTCCAGAATCGCACCGGGCCGCGCATCGGTACTTTCCTGCTCACCGAGCACTTCCAACTGTAACCCCAGGCCTTCGAGCATCCGCTGCGCGTCTGGCGCGCTCAACCCGGTGAGGTTGGGCACGCTAACGATCTCGGCGTTGGCGGCGACTGTGGCGGTTGGTGGGGTAACGCTCACCGTGGGTATGGCGGTCGGCATTAAGTAAAATTGGATTACCGGAATCCACAGTGGAATCAACCCAATGACAGCGATGGCGGCCAGGCCGATCAACGCCCATAGTTTGTAATCCGGTTCGGCGTGTATATCGACGGGCTGTGTGCTTTCCACTTCCATACTCGGTATAACGGTCGCGGGTGGCGGCGTGTGAAAGGCATCGGTTGGCCCTGGACTGACAGCGCCCTGGGCTTGCGTAAGCTCCGCGCCTTGCTGCATGTAGGCGCCCACGGCCATACCGAGTTGATCCGCATTATTGTAACGCGCCGTGGGGTCTTTGGAGAGCGCCCGGCGAACCAGTTGCTCCAGGCCGGGTGGAATACGTGGGTTCAGCGAGCGCAGTGAAACGGGTTCTTCCTGGATGTGTTTCATGGCCAGGGCAGTAGGATCGGGATCGTGAAAGGGCGGCACGCCGGTGAGCATCTCGTACAGCATCACGCCGATGCTGTAGACGTCGGTGGCGGGGGTGGGCTGCTTGCCCATCGCCTGTTCCGGCGCAATGTAATGTGGGCTGCCCCACACTACGTCCTCTGGTTCCTCCTGGGGAATGCGTTCTTCGCCCTGGAATGCCCGCGCAATGCCGAAATCGGCCACTTTGGCCTGGCCTTCGTACGTCACCAGGATGTTGTGCGGTTTCAGATCGCAATGGACGATGCCCGCGCGGTGCGCCAGCCCGACGCCCGCGCAGACCTGGCGCGTCAGATTGAGTGCCTGGTTCACGGAAAGAGGCCCATCGCGACGGATGGATGTTTTGAGGTCCTCGCCTTCGACGATTTCCATAACGATGTATGGATGGTTGCCCTCGTCCTCGCCCACGTCGTAAATGTGCACGATGTTGGGATGATCCAGCCGCGCCGCTGCCCGTGCTTCCCCCAGGAAACGCTCGCGGAACGCGGGATCGCTGGCGAAGGGTTCGCGCAGGAACTTCACCGCGACGGCGCGCTCCAGCAGCAAGTCCTCGCCGCGGAAAACAGTCGCCATCCCCCCCGCGCCAACCAGCTCGACGAGGCGATAGCGTTGATTGAGAATGGTAGGTTTCATACCTTGTCGTCTCCTTGAATCTTAGGGTATTCTACCGCAATGGATGCAAATGGCAATTTGCCACCTGCCGGGAAAACATTACAATACAGTGACCGCAGTGAAACTTTGTTCGTTTTATGGGGAAGGGCTATGCAACTGGAAGAATACCTCGATTTTGTCGGATCGGATGCGCGTGACCCTGCGTCTAGCGATGCGATTCGCATCAAAGGTCAGCAGATTGGTATTGAACATGTGCTGGCTTATTATCACGCGGACTATAAACCCGACGAAATCGCCGCTGAGTTTCCCAGCCTGGAGTTAGAGCAGGTCAATGCGACAATTGCTTACTATCTGCATAACCGGCCCGCGGTCGATCTTTATCTGAGCCGCCTCAAGGAACGAAGTCGAAGTGCCTATAAGCGCTGGGCAGCTCAGATAGCGCAGGTCATCCAAAGCCTCTGTGAGTCTCAGGCGGGTGATCCTGACGAATCGCAAGAATGAGGGTATGCTTTCCCCCGCTGAAACCTAGTCCCCAGGTTTCTCAGAAGACAGCATGAGTCGAACCAAACGGACCCAGGTGCGCGCCGACCGTCCCATTAACCGCGAGACGTTCATCCGTCCGTGGCCGGAATTGGGCTTGATCGTCGCCGAAAGTCCATACGATCCCCTGCCAAGTCTCGTCATCGAAGACGGCGTCGTCGTGGAGATGGACGGCGTGCGGCGCGAGGATTTCGACATGCTCGACCGCTTCATCGTCGCGCACAGCCTTGATCTGGACGTGGCCGTGAAAGCGATGGCGACGCCCTCCCGCGACATCGCGCGGATGATCGTCGATATCGACGTGCGCCGCGACGACGTGCTGCGCCTCACGCGCGGCTGCACCGCCGCCAAGCTCGTGGATATCGTCCGCCATTTGAACGTCCTCGAAATGATGATGGGCCTCACGAAGCTGCGCGCCCGGCGTACGCCGGCGAACCAGGCGCACGTCACCAACCGCAAGGAACACCCGGCGCTCCTCGCCGCCGACGCCGCCGAGACCGCGCTGCGCGGTTTCGCCGAAGTCGAGACCACCGTGGGCGTGAGCCGTTACGCGCCGCTCAACGCGCTGGCGATTCTCGTCGGTTCGCAGATCGGGCGGGGTGGGGTGCTCACGCAGTGCTCGGTCGAAGAGGCCACCAACCTGCGCCTGGGCTTTCGCGGGCTGACCACGTACTCGGAGACGTTATCGGTCTACGGGACGGAGCGCGCTTTTGTGGATGGAGACGACACACCGTGGTCGAAAGCGTTCCTCAATGCCGCCTACGCCAGTCGGGGCGTCAAAACCCGCTTCACGTCGGGAACCGGCTCCGAGGCGCTGATGGGGCACGCGGAAGGCAAGTCGATGCTCTACCTGGAAGCGCGCTGTTTGCTCGTCACGCGCGGTGCGGGCAGCCAGGGGACGCAGAACGGCTCGATCAGTTGCATCGCGCTGCCCGAAGCACTGCCGGGTGGCGTCCGCGCCGTGCTGGCGGAGAACCTTATCGCCATGATGCTCGGCCTCGAGGTAGCGGCAGGCAACGATGCGCTGGCTTCGCACTCGGAGATGCGCAAGAGCGCCAAGCTGATGCTGCAATTCATCCCCGGCACGGACTTCGTCACGTCGGGCTACGGCTCGATTCCGCGCTACGACAATATGTTCGGCGGCGGCAACTTCGACACGACCGAGCTGGACGACTGGTACGTGATCCAGCGCGACATGCAGGTCGATGGCGGCATCCATCCGTTGGCGGAGGAAAACATCCTGCGCGTGCGCGAGCGCGCGGCGCGGGCGATCCAGGCCGTCTTCGACGCCTTCGACTTCGCCAGCATCAGCGAGGTGGAGGTGCAGTCCGCGATCACCGCCTTCACCAGCGAGGACATGCCCGACCGCGATAAGGTGGCGGACATCAAAGCCGCACAGATGCTGCTCAACGGGCCGATCACGGTGTTGGAAGTCATCAAGGCGCTGGCGGAGGCGGGCTATCACGATGCCGCGTCGAACCTGTTGGAAATGCAGCGTCAGCGCGTCGTTGGCGACTACCTGCAACCGGCGGGCATTTTTGCGGAAGGATTCCACGTCCTCAGCGCGCTCACCGACCCCAATGACTACGCCGGTCCCGGCACGGGCTACCGCGTGGAGGGCGAGCGGTGGGCGCGGTTGCAGAACCTTCCGCAGGCATGGGACCCAAAAGAATGGAGGATCGGCGAATCGGCGAGTCAGCGAATGAGCGAATCGGCGGATCCAAAATCGGGTTGGCTCAAGGAGGTTGGTCCAGCACAGGTGGGTGCAGAACCGGAGGTCGTGATCGCCGTCGGCCCGGCGTTTGGGACGGTGATTCAGGAGGCGATCAGCGGGTTGGATTTGCGGGATGTGCTGGGCGCGTTGCTGGACGGCATCGCTGAAGAAGGCGTGCCCGCGCGGATTGTGCGGGTGCACCACACGTCGGATTGCGCCTTCATCGGGCACGCGGGCGCGCAGCTCAGCGGCTCCGGCATCGCCATCGGCATCCAGTCGAAGGGTACGACCGTCATTCATCAACGCGACCTCGCGCCGCTGGAGAACCTGGAACTCTTCTCGATGGCGCCCAATATGACGCTGGAGACCTATCGCCAGATTGGGCGCAACGCCGCGCGTTACGCGCAGCGCAAACCGACATCGCCCGCACCTGTAAAGATTGACAACACCGCGCGTTTGCGCTTGATCGTGCAGACCACACTGTTGCACCACCGCGAGACGGAGATGGTGGAGGATAAGCCACCGACGGAGCTGCGGGTCAGGAGTACGGAGTAAGGAGTAAGGAGTATGAAGTAGAAGGGAGCAGGCTCTCTGACGTGGAGCAGAACGTCGCTGCGGTGGAGAAAGGGCCACTGTCCGATGACGTCCTCGACCGCCTGGACGACATCGCGGCGATGGTGCCGTTCCGCCCTTTCGAGGAGCCGTTCGGCCTTCCGTTCGGGCGCAATTATCGCGGGCCGGGTGTGGCGTAGCGAGCAGCTGTCAGGTTAGCAACTGGTGGGTGACGCATTTGTGTCAAGCACTTGGGTGTAAAAGCGGGCGACATTGTGTCCTTGAATCCACTCAAGACCCAGAATACAATGTGGTAAAGTCAGATCTGGGGAGGAGTAAAAAATGGAATTCATCGAAAAAGATAGAGTCGCATCTGCAAATCCTAGTGAAGCCTCTATTGCCCAGGGAAGCAAATTGAGAAAGCGTAGATCTTTCTCGAAGGCAATCTTGCCCATTCTGTGTGCCACACAATTGCTGACCGCATGTTGCTGTATTATCAGTTATGCGCGCAACTTGAATCAAGAATCCAAAAGCCTGGTTGTCATCAATTGGGATGATCCTTTTGTAGCTGAAAGAGCGAAGCAATTCAATTTATCTCAGGTCATCCAGCAGTACGATCAAGTAATCATAGCTATTGAGAGTTACTATGAAGACAATGGTGCTTATCCATTAGGGCTATCAGCACTAGTGCCTGAGTATCTGTCAGAGGTTCCTGGTATCTACATAAGAAAAGGTGAGCGGCTAACGTATTCACCCGAACCATGGGTTGAAGGACTCACTCCATTCACTTTCCATATATACGGTCACTATCCAGGTCTTGCTTTTATGCATGGCTGGATGCTCTACTACTGCCCTGAGAAATTCGAAAGCTGCAATGGTTCAGGCGATCGACACTATCGGCAGTACCGCATCAATGATCGATGGATTTGGATAAACAGGTCAGCTCTCTGATCGAAAGCGACAAAGCCTGAGTTGATTGCTGAAAGTTGACGGCCTGGTGGAGACAAGATGAAAGCCGCTATTATCGAGCGACCAGGCGTTTTGACCGTCAAAGAACTTCCAACGCCTGAAGTCGGTGAGTACGACGCCCTGTGTGAACTGCTCTACGGCGCGACGTGTACCGGCACGGACCGGCATTTGATCGCCGGGCGGTTTCCATGGCCGGTGCAGCACCCCACTCCTATCAGTCTGTTTTCAGGCGTAGTTCGAGCACACTGCCCAAGGAGGCATCTATGATAGCGTATTGTGGCATCATTTGTAACGAATGTCCTTCCTACAAGGGGACGATAACAGGTGATGAGACGCTGCTCGCCAAAATGAATGAAGAGTTTGGCAATGAGAAAACGGACGCGATCGACTTTGTCTGCCTGGGCTGCAAGTATGGCGATGTGAGACTTATCGCCACGGATGGCGCAGCGTGCGCCATCCGTTCGTGTGCGCAGGCGAAAGGCAAGGATTTCTGCGCGATTTGCGACGAATACGAAACCTGCGACACCGTGAGACCTTACAGGGGCGACGGTACATCGCCTCGCGATAAAATGAACGCTTTCCTACGCGCCAAGCACATTCGTGCAAACGGTTGATGTATTTGCGGCGCTGGGTGTCTTGACAACCTTCCAGGAGAGACGACTGTTTAGGAGGGCTTGACTATGATTTCTCGCAGCAAAGCTGTCTTACAACGTCCCGAATTCTCGATGCATCGCGCGCTGTACAAGTCGATGGGCTACAGTGACTACGACCTGGAACGCCCGCTCATCGGCATCGCCAACTCGTGGAACCGCGTCGTGCCGGGGCATTACAACCTGAATCTGGTGTCGGAATACGTCAAGCAGGGGATTTTCCAGGCCGGGGGGACGCCGGTAGAGTTCGGCGTGATGGCCCCGTGTGACGGAACCGCGCAGGGGCACATCGGGATGCACTACATTCTGCCGAGCCGCGACCTGATCGCCAACGACGTGGAGATGATGGTACAGGCGCACCAGTTCGACGCGGTCGTGCTGCTGTGTTCGTGCGATAAGATCGTGCCGGGGATGCTGATGGCGGCGGCGCGCCTGGACGTGCCGGCGATTGTCGTCGTCGGCGGGCCGATGGAGGGTGGCTGCATGTTCGACAACCGCCCGGCAGACACGACCTCGCTCACTGAAGGCTTGGGGATGCTGTGGGCCGGCAAAATCGACGCGCAGACCTACACCCAACTGGAAGATGCCGCCGCGCCTACGTGCGGCTCATGCTCGTTCCTGGGGACGGCGAACACGATGTGCTGCATCGCCGAGGCGCTAGGGATGTGCCTGCCGGGCAGCGCCACGATCCCGGCGACGCACGCGGACCGGTTGCGGTCGGCGCAGGCGGCAGGGCGGAAGATCGTTGCTTTGGTGGAGCAGGGCATCACTGCGCGGATGATCATCAACCAGAAGGGCATCGAAAACGCCGTGCGTCTGGCGACCGCCATCGGCGGCTCGACCAACATGGCGCTGCACCTTCCCGCGATTGCTTACGAAGCCGACATTGAACTGACGATGGATCATTTCGAGGCGCTGGCGCGCTCCACGCCGCACATCGCCAAGATGAACCCGGCGGCTCCGCTCAACGTCCCCGACTTCCACGCGGCGGGCGGCGTCCCGGCTGTGATGAAGGAGCTGCTGCTCCTGCTGCACGGTGATGCGCTGACCGTCAGCGGCAAGACGGTGGCGGAGAACGTTACAAGCGCTGAAACGCGCGATCCGCGTATCATCAAGACGTTCGCCGAGCCGTGGGGGATGGGCGGCGTCGCCGTTTTGCGTGGCAACCTCGCGCCGCATACCGCCATCACCAAACCGGCGGCCATCAAACCGGAGATGCACACCTTCACCGGTCAGGCGCGCTGCTTCGATTCCGAGGAAGCGGCGAACCAGGCCATCCTCGATGGCAAGGTCCAGCCGGGCGAGGTCGTCGTCATCCGCTACGAGGGGCCGAAGGGCGGGCCGGGGATGCGCGAGATGTACATCGCGATGAAGCTGCTCTACGGGCGCGGACTGGCGCTTTCGACGGCGCTGGTGACCGACGGGCGCTTCTCCGGGACGAACAACGGCTGCTTCGTGGGCCACGTCTCGCCGGAAGCCGCCGAGGGTGGGCCGCTCGCGGTGGTCGAGGACGGTGACACGATCACCATCGACATCCCCAACCGGGGGCTACACCTGCACGTTACCGACGAGGAGATCGCCGCGCGGCTAGCACGCTGGCAGCGCCCGGAGCCGAAGATCAAACGCGGTTATCTGGCGCTCTACAGCCGTCTGGCGGAGTCTGCGGACAAGGGGGCGATCATCCGGCACAAAGTGTGATAGCCGGGGATCCCCCCCTTAATCCCTCCCGGCGGGGGGGAGACTTCCAATTCTCCCGCCACCGGGGGCGAGATTTCAGATTCTCCCCCGATGGGGGGAGCTAGAGGGGGGAACGCCTGCTCAACAGGGGAAACGTATGAAGCAGAAGGTGATTTATAGCGCGACAGGGCGTCCACTCGATGCCTTGAATATGGAAGCCGTCCTTCAGGGAAAGGTGACTACCGAGGATTTCCGCATCAGCGCCGAGACATTGCGCACACAGGCCGACGCCGCCGAGGCCGCGGGCTACGGCCAACTTGCGGATAACTTCCGCCGCGCCGCCGAACTGACGGGTATCTCCAACGAGGAGGTGCTGGCGATGTACAACACGCTGCGGCCCGGTCGCACGACGTACCGCGAACTGCTTGCGCTCGCCGAGCGTTTGGAACACGACTACGCCGCTCCGCTCATCGCTGCTCTTGTGCGTGAAGCCGCCGAGGTGTACCTGGCGCGTGGCCTCGTGCAAGATCGGATTGTCTCAACGGATTCAACGGATTAAACGGAAAGAATCCGTTTGATCCGTTGAGAAGAATTATGTCAATTTCGCCAGCGCCGCGCGGATAGGTGGGAAGTCCGCCAGCGCGCCGGGTTGTGCAGCGCCCCACACCGTGCACAGATGTCCCAGCAGACGTTCGTGCCGGTGCCGCTGCGCGTAGTCGATCAACCGTTCCGTGGATTCGACGTTGCGCCAGCCGCCGGGTAACACGCGGAAGCCCTTTACCAGGAACAACGGGATCGAGGGATAGCCGTCGCACAGCTCGTAATGCCAATCGCAGATGATGATGTCGGTGGGGATCATGTCGATGGCGGGGTGAGTGCCGTTCGCGGCGGCCTCCCACTCGCCGTAGCCGGTGGTTTCGGCGTCCAGCAGCCGGTCGCCCCATAGCAGCATTTCGACGCCGCGCTTGCCGACCAGATGCGCGTGGTAGTCGTTCACTGCCTGGGCGAACAGGCGCGCCGGATCGTGGCCTTTGCAGCGCGGGCAGTGCTCCGAGGCGATGAGGAAGACTTCGTCCATGCCCACGTGGAGCGCGTCGGCCTCGAAAACGTCGATCAACTCATCGAACAGGTTGAAGATGATGGGGTTGACCTCCGGGTGCTGCGGGCACCAACTGCGGCAGTAGATACCGTCATTGTTCGGGAACTGGCCCGGCGTCTCGTCGAACTGCGGATATTGGATCAGCAACGGGAACGTGTTGGCGCTCCACGATTGGTGACCCAGGCATTGAAACTGTGGGATCAGCCGGACGCCGTGTGCGCGGCAGACCTTGACCAGTGCGCGGACGCGGTCAGCCGTAATCGGGTTTGCGGCGCGCAGTTCCGGGTGGGACGCGTAGGCATAGCTGTAGTTGATCTCCGTCATCAGCACGTTGATGCCCATGCCGGCCAGGGTGGGGACTTCGCCCGCCAGCGCGTCCATCTGCGCGTTGTCGCCGACGATCAAGTGGATGCCAAGCCAGGGAGTGGTGCTTTTTGCGGTTACGTTTGCCATCAAATTGCCTCCTCAAAAGTGGGATGGTGGATTGTGATCCGTCGCAAGCATATGTTATGAACTGAGTATATCGCGAAGTTGCGCAGGGTCAAAGGTGGGATCGGGCCAAACGAAAACGGCCCGCAGGATGATGCGGGCCGTTTGCAGTACCCCTGCCGCGATTTGAACGCGGGCCACCGGCTTCGGAGGCCGATGCTCTATCCAACTGAGCTACAGGGGCTGGATATCTACCGCAGATTCTACCACAAAACTCCAAACTCTCAAACCCCAATCCAAAATCGCAAATCCAAAATCCAAAATCCTCAAACCCCCAATCTGTTGTATAATGTCTGTGTGGCGTTTGACTACATGACTAAAGACTATTTGACGATTCCCGGAGGAGGTGCGAACGTGCGAACGCGAAGGAGTCTGCTCTTGCTGCTATCTATCTTTGTCCTGGCAGGCTGTGCGAAAAGCGCCGCACCTTTTACGGATGACTTCTCCGATCCGGCAAGCGGGTGGGGCGCGGCCTCGCACGAAACGTATGTGCGCGGCTACCAGCAGGGACGCTATTTGATGCAGATCGATGAACCGCAGTGGTTTGTCTGGGCGGCTTCCGGTCGCACCTACCAGGATGTTAGTGTGGATGTCAAAGTGCGCTCTGAGGGCGTGGCCGACAATCACTACGGTGTCTTCTGCCGGTATAAGGATGGCGAGTTCTATTATTTCGCCATCGGTACCGACGGATATTACGCCATCTTCCGCCGTGACGCTGACGGCGAATTGCAGCCGTTGACCGGTACGGCGATGTTGCGCTCGTCGTTGATTCGCCTCGATGGCAGTGAGAACCGCATCCGGGCGGTTTGTGAAGGGACCCAACTCAGCCTATATATCAATGGGGAAAAAGCGGCGCAGGTGGAAGATGACACCCTCGAACGCGGCGACGTTGGCATGGCCGCGGGGACGCTGCGTCAGGGCGGCACGATTGTCTGGTTCGATGACCTCAAGGTGGATAAACCATGATCGGGAACGATGGATGGCGACGCTGGCTGGTAGGCGCAGTGCTGCTATGCGTTCTTGCAGCGACGTTGTTTGCGTGTGGTGCGAAAGAGCATGGCCCCTGGAAGGAGCCGTTCGACGATGCGGGCGATTGGAAGTTGAGTAGCGATGCCGCTGCGACCGTTTCGGTGACGGATGGGGTGTTGCGCGTCCACGTGTTCGAGTTGGGGCAGGTGGCGTGGGCGTCGGCGGGGCGCACCTACAGCGATTTCCGGCTCACCGTAGAAGCGACGCAGGTTTCTGGACCGGACGATAACGAGTACGGCGTCCTGGTGCGCATGGCCGGCGATCAGCAATTCTACGTGTTCTCCATCAGCGGCGATGGGTACGCGCGCATAGCCCGGTACAATGACGGTTTGTGGAACATCTTGGGGCCGGATTGGAAGCTGAGTGATGCCATCCATCAGGGGGCTGCGACCAATGTGCTGGAGGTTGAGGCCCGAGGTGCGACTTTCATTTTCAGCGTCAACGGAGCGCAAGTATTGCAGGTCGAAGATGCGCAGCTCGCCAAAGGTGATATCGGCCTTTATGCGGGCGCGTTCAACGAGGCCAATGTGGTTATAGACTTTGATAACCTGGAGGTTGAGCCGTTGCAGTAGTAGCGGCTAACGTGTATGGAGAAATCATCAACTGAACAAAAAACTTACCGCTATCCCTGGGCGCGGGCCCTGATGATCGTGGTGTTATACGGGGCGTTGCTGGTCTTCCTGTGGCATTTTCCCACGCCTGGCGGACGCACCTTTTTCCAGTCCTTGTTCAAAGGATTTTTGTATGTTATTGCGGGTCTGGCGTTGGTCGCCGTCACCGTCATTTTCTTTTTGCTTTTCCCCATTCCACCTGTACCGGAGAAGCTGAAGAACGGACTTGACGATGATGCCTACCCGGATGATGATGGGGACGATTTCGCCGGCGAAGTCTTGCCGGCCCGCTCGCTGATGGTTCCGGCTTTCAAATCCCCTGAGGTTGAACCGCGCGTTTGGGAGACGTTGTATGCATTCGAGCGTGAGTATCAGCTTGATTGCGACATTCTCGCCGATGCCTACACGGGTGTTATCGCTGTCACCGAAGACGACGAAGAAGAAACCGAGTACATCCTCAATGAGATCCGTTCCCGTCTGAAAGCTGCCGGTATCGCTGTTCGCAGTCCACGTTGATGCAATCTCCCGGCTTTGATCTCGAACCAGTGTCTGATCGGGAACTCCCGACTTTACCGCCGCGTCGGTATATTCTTCTTGCTCTGTTCCTGGTAGCGCTATTGCATGTCGCTGTGTTGTTGACTTCGCAGCGTTATGCAGATGGTGATGAGAGCGTTGTCGGTATCATGGCACAGCATATTTTGACCCGTGATGCCCGCCCCCTGTTTTTTTATGGACAAGTCTACGGAACAGGAGCGGCCCTGGAGTCCTACCTCGCAACGATCCCTTTTACACTGTTTGGGACATCGTCTATTGCTCTGAAGCTCGTAGCACTCGCGTTGTTTTGGGCTGCCCTGGTTGTGGCGTATTTCATCGCCCGGTTCTATCTGAGTGATCGGGCTGCTTTGTGGACGGTGATTCTGTTGGGGGTGGCAACTTCCTTAATTGAATGGCGTACCAAAATGAGGGGTGGTTACGCGGGAATACCCTTTTTTACGCTCATCATCTCGCTCATCTACGGGCAAATTTTGGAGCAGGACCCGAAACCGTGGTGGAAGTATCTGCTGCTGGGACTGGCAATGGGCGGTGCACTTTTCAATAGTACCTTGAGTTTGTCGTTGCTTGCCGCGGTTTTCATCCACTCCTTGTTTGTTGCGCGACGTTTTTATCGCTGGACGGTACTTCTAGTCCTACTGGGCCTGGTATTGTCCCTCATGCCGCTCATTGTGCACGAACTGCGCACAGATTATACACATGTGCGTTATCTGCTGTCGTTGGAAGCCGCTTCGCTCACAATGGATGATGTGGGTAATGCACTCATACACTATCTGCCCCGTTTCTTTGTCTCGCGCAACGTGGACGCCTATGTGCCGCAAATATCCGTGTTGGGGTGGGTTGAGTATGGATTATGTGTATTGACGCTTGCGGCATCCGGCTTTGTCTTCTTTGGGATACCGGTATCTCCCAAGAAACGTTTTCTCGGCATGTTGATATTAGCCGTTTTAAGTCACCTGGTTTTCTTTGCGATTTCAAGGGAAAAGGGATTAAGCCCGCGTTATCTGTTGCCGTTATATGTGCCGTTGTTACTCATTGTCATCGTGGTCCAGGATTATGTCCAACTGAAGTTTGCCAGACCCGGCCTACGTTGGCTCGCACATGTGATTATTGCCGTGCTTATTTTGAGCGGAGTTTACAACAATCTGACGTATATCCATGCCCCCACTGTAACGGACGATGTTTTGCTGCCTGATTGGCGCATTATCAACGTGCAGACCGATGGCCGGTTAGCGCAGCGGTTGGTAGAGCTTTTCCGAGCGCAAAGCATTACCCACGTCCGCACCGGGTATTTTCTGCAATGGCGTATTCTTTTCGAAAGCCAGGAGACGATTGTTGCCAGTTCTGAGGGGTATTTCCCCACCGTCTCTCGTTTTGCAGAGTATGACCATCTGGTAGCGACGGCCGATCGGGTAGCATTAGTCCAACACAAAGACTCCATGTATTTGCAGCAAATCGAACAGAGTGATTGGGTACAGACAATGCGGCGATTTGTCTTGGATGATTATGTCATTTATATTCCCTCAGACTAACTCCCTTTCTGGAATCGAGATCCCGCCCAGTTCCATCAGGTAATTGTTATGAACGTATATCTTGAATACCTGGGATGTCGCCTGAATGCCGCCGAAGTTGACAGCCTGGCGCGTCAATTTGCCGCTGCCGGCTGTGTTGTGACAGACACGCCGGCAGATGCCGATGTGATCGTGTTGAATACGTGCGCGGTTACTGCGCAGGCGGTGCGCAAGAGCCGCCATCGGCTGCGCGCGCTTCACCGTCTTAGGCCTCAAGCTCGTCTGGCAGTCGTTGGCTGTTGGGCGACTGAGGATGTGGCGCACGCTGCGGCACTTCCCGGCGTGACGGGGGTTATCCCCAACACCGACAAAGCCCGCGCGGTGGAAATTATCATCGGCGTGGATGCTGCACCTGTCGCCTGGTTACCGGGCCGCTGGGGGCATACCCGTGCTTTCCTCGCCGTGCAGGATGGCTGCGATCATGCCTGTACCTATTGCATCACGCGGGTGTTGCGTGGACCGGCGCACAGCCGCTCGTTGGACGATGCCGTGCAGGCCGCGCGCGATCTGGTCGTGCATGGCGCGCAGGAAATTGTGCTCACCGGCGTGAGCCTGGGCGCCTACGGTCACGACCTGGGAATGGCGCACGGGTTGGCGGCGTTAGTAGACGCTATACTGCAAAGAACCGACGTTCCGCGTTTGCGCCTCTCTTCCGTCGAACCCTGGGATGTGAACGATCCTCTACTTCGTTTGTGGGAGAGTCCGCGGCTTTGCCGTCAATTGCACGTGCCCCTGCAATCCGGTTCGGATACTGTGCTCAAACGGATGGGGCGGCGGATCAACACAGCGCAGTTTACGGCGCTGGTGGACGCTGCGCGCGCCGTTTCTCCTCACATTGCCATCACGACCGACGTTATCGTCGGTTTCCCTGGCGAAACTGAGGCAGACTTCGTCGAAAGTCTGGATTTCGTGGCGCAGATGGCGTTCGCCCGTCTGCACGTCTTCCCGTACTCCGAACGTCCTGGAACGCCGGCCGTTCGCTTGCCGGGCGCTGTTCCAGCAGCGATACGGACCGAACGCGCTACGCGCATGCGCGCGTTAGGGGAACAATTGGCGGCAGAATATCGTCTTAAATTCATCGGTCAAATACTGCCTGTGTTATGGGAGCAACAGGACGAGGTCGGCAATTGGCGCGGATTGACGGATAACTACCTTGAGGTGACAACGCAATCTGAACGCGATCTGTACAACCGAATCACACTGGCGAAAGTCCTCTAGTTTCTCTCTGCGGTCTCAGCGTGCTCCGCGGTGAGATATGCGCCCTCACTCAGGGTTGCGGATTGCGTTACCTATGGTATATATGATGCTGTGCTTTCCGTCTATGATGCACTGAGCCGTGTCGAGAGGTTCTCGCACGGCGATTCACTTGCTACAAGAGCAAAGACAAATCGAAAGGAGTTCAACATGAATCAGTGGTATGCGAAGAAAAGGCACGTATTTGTGCTGATGACACTTGTCGGCGCCATCCTGATGGGCCTGGTCTGGTTGGCGGGTGCTCCAGGAAGTGTACGCGCGCAGGGTACGTTGTTACTCAACACATCCTACAAGGATGCGACCCCGCGCAAAGTAGGGGCGGGTGGAACGGTGGCCTATTCCATTATTTTGAACAATGATGCCATCAGTACGACCGGTGACATCATCGTCAACGACCCTTTGGCCCCGGAGTTGAGCTATGTGGGTTTCAGCGCGCGGGTGATGCCTGAAGGCGCCGGTTTCGGTTTTCCTTCTGGGAGCGGCGTGAGTTTTGAGGTCAATCCCATCGCGCCCGGCGGTACGGTGACACTCTCATTCCAGGCCACAGTGGCGACGGGCGTGTTGCCGGGCGACATTATCACCAACACGGCGACCATTAGTGAGGGCGGTCTGGACTTCACCCGCTTTGTGACGGTCACAGTGGAAGATTACCCGGGCGTGCAGATCAACGAACCGTGGAATAATCAACTGCTCACCAACCGGGGTACGTTTGCGATCAAGGGACGCGCGTGGACCGGTGACGATCCTGGATTCCCCGATCCGCCCGAAATCATCCCCATTGTGAATGGGGGCGGTGCTAACGATTGGTATGTGGTGCAGTGGCAGGAAGTATCCAGTGCTGTTCAGTATGTATTGCAGGAATCGACGGATATGTATTTCTCCACCGTTACGGACGAGATCACCGTGGATGCCCCTGCGGTTAGTCATAGTTTCAGCAGCCAACCACGCGGCCAAACTTACTACTATCGTGCCAAGACACGCACTTTGGAGTATGAAAGTCGCTGGAGCGCAGTGCAGTCGGTGACGGTGAATCCTACCGGCTTGTTGTTCCAGCCGCTGGACGCATCTCCCGTATTGCCCTCTGTTGCTCCGTTGGCGGCGGCAACCGCACCGACGGTAGAAGTGAATATCAAGAAGGTCGGTTCGTCGGATTCCTGGCAACAAGCCACGGCGATTACCGCCGATCCCACCGGCGATTGGTGGAACTGGACCTATAACTGGACATTGCCGGTTGAGGACGACGCGCAATACATCATCCAGGCGCGCGCCAAAGGCATCGGTGGCGGGTTTGATGGGGACAAAATCGACACCATCACGGTGACGATTCGCAACGGCACCCGTTATGTCTATTTCCCGATCATTGCCCGGCGTTCTCCCCCAATTCCTTATGGAACAACACTCACCATCGACAACGATGATAGCCACGGCAATTACCAACTCAGTTGGAGCTATACTCAACCCACTGACCTCTTCAAGCCGACCTCCTATATATTTCAGGAAGCGACCGATGCTAACTTCACGAATTTGCTGTTCAACCAGACTGCGACATCTCCGCGTCCATATTCCAACAAAGCCGTTGGTACCTATTACTACCGTGTGCGAGGCCGTAACAGTTATGGCGACGGCCCGTGGAGCAATGTGCAGACCATCGTAGTCAAACCGAAGGGGTTCTATGATAATTTTTCCAATCCTTCCAGTGGCTGGCCGCGGCAGGTCTTCAAAGTTGACGGCCGTGGAGTCTTGGATGCGGATTATGACAATGGCTTCTACCGGATGAAGATTCTTCTCGACACGTATGGCTCCAACAACAAACGGATGGGTATTCTCCCCGCGCCATATTCCCATACTGATAATAGCTATGACGTTGAGGTGCATCATTGGTTTGTCAAAGCGGTAGATCAAACCCTGGAGCCAACTTCGGGTAAGGCGGGGATCATCTTCTATGGTGGGCGGAGTGGAACGGGTTACTTCGAGACACCCTACATCGTGGAGTGGAACTTTGAGGGGCAATGTTCTATTAGCCGTTACCTCAACTATAGCAATGTGACGGGACATAATCCGTACGTGCCGGTGGCTTGGTTAGGACGTGATCCGATCTTGCGCAACTGGGGATCGTGCCCTGGGCTACAGGCCGGCTACGACAAACTTACCAGAGCCAGGGTGGAAATGCGAGGGGGCTACATCAATGTGTTCTTCAATGACCAATATGTTGGGACCTACTCTGCATCATTCGCTGGCGGTCCGCATGTGGGCTTGGTGACAGGCTCTTGGGAACGCACGCCAGTGCAATCCCGCTTCGACGAATTCCGTGTGACCGATCGCTAGAGTTGTAAATCATTTGGGGGAACAATCGTTATGTTGATTGTTCCCTCAAATGTGGTTTGCATAATTTTGAGTATTGAGGAGAGAGTGAACTGAATGAACGGGCAGAGACGATTAGGATTTTTGAGAGATGGTGTTGTTGTGGCTGTGTTGTTGGGTTTTGCGCTATTAGCGGTGTGGGGCGCGTACCTGCAGCCGGCATCTGGGCAGGCACAGTGGGCATTGCCTGGGCCTGATAAGGTGGTGCAAAAGAGTTCGCAGGAAGTCACAGTGAGTGATCTCCCGGACTCGGTTTACGCCCCGAATACGATAATCTTGCCCGATGCCTTGCAGGTTGTCAAAAGCTATACCCCTGTCTCGGTTTATGCGAGTGACATGGTGACCTTTGCCATCAGTTTACGCAATATCAGTACTGTCACTTTTGGGATTACCGTTACGGACCAGTTGTCGCCTGAGCTAACGATTGTCTGTGGTAGTGAGCGTGTCGACCCAGAGGGGGAAGTCCCTGTCTGTGATGTGCAACAGAATGTGATCACCTATACTGCGCCAATCACAGCGCAGACCAATGTGACACTGACGTTTCAGGCCAGGTTAGGTTCTACGCTTCTCTCGGGGCGTAGGATTCCCAATACAGTGTGGGCTTATTATGGCGACCATAGCATTTCGGATACTGTCACTCTCACTGTTGCCGGTCCTACTTATGTTTATTTGCCGCTGGTCATGCGTCGTTGGCCTCCGATACCATATCCTCCATCTATCAGTGTCACTACGCCGGACCTGGGTGGCAATTACACGGTGAACTGGACTTATGGCACCCATCCGGCCGTAGCAGCGCCGACCAGCTATGTGCTGTATGAGTCATTGGATGCCGGTTTCAGTACTTCGACGCCTTATACATTATCTGCTTCGACGTATGCTTACAATTTCACGAATAAGCCTAATGGCCTATACTATTATCGCTTGCGAGGGCTTAATGCCTATGGTTTTGGAGAATGGAGCCAGACAGTAACCGCCCTGGTCAATCGTCTATACCTTGATGATTTCACCGACCCGACCTCGGGTTGGCATACCGGTAAGGATGAACGGTATAACTTCTGGGATCCTAATCATCCGGGTTGGGAAAAGGTGTCTTACATCGACTATGTCGACAACCACTATCGTTTCTATATTCCTTTAACGCGCCACGGCGGCGGAAATGTGGATTCCTGGTGGGTCTGGCCGGCCGTAGAGGCACCGCTCCCTGCTGCCATGCAGCCCCTGCCGGAAAACTATTGTATCCAGGCGCGCGCGCGCTTTGTCAGTCATACGGGAAGTGGGAAGATTTGGTGGGCGCACTGGGGCATTGTCTTCGGGGCTAATGACACTTTTACTGATCTCTACACTTTCCAGATCAACGATAACCGCAACCGGGCGATAGTCCGTTATCCTTCGTATGTCTATCCTGGAAACAATAACATCCGCCACAGCACCGTGTACAACGATGGCTGGACCAATATCGAATTCCGCCCTGTTGATTGGGAAAATGATGGTTATGAGTTTTACAATATCTCTAGCAATCCTTCCTACAACACCATCAAAGTCGTCGTGCGGAACGGCCGGGTTAATTGTTATGTCAACGGCGTCTGGATGACGTCTTTCGATTTCGGCTCTGGGATGCCGCACGCGAAGATCGGATTGATTGCTGGGAACTGGGAAATAACGCCACAGGAGTTGCTGGTCGATTACTTCCGCTATGACCCGTCATGTCCAGAGGCTCAACCGTGACTTCTCGCCGTCTCTGGGCGAATCTGTTCCGAGTCGCCCTGAGTGGGACGGCGTTGGTGTTGCTGCTCCGTGAAGTTGGGGGCGCAGATGTCGTCGAAGTGCTAAAGGCCGCCGACCCTGGTTATCTGGGGTCGGCGTGCTTGCTTTTTGTTCTGGGGATCGTGATCCGTGTCTTTCGCTGGCGGGCGTTGCTCCACGGCCTGGGCGTCAAGCCGCCGTTTAGACTGCTGCTCAAGCTCTACCTCGTCGGCAATTTCTTCAACATGGTGCTCCCCTCCGGTTTCGGCGGCGACGTGGTGCGGGTCGTCGAACTGGCGCAGCAGAACCGCCAGTCCGCCGCCGTGGGCACCGTCATTGTCGACCGGCTCACGGGCATTCTCTCCCTGATGGCGCTGGGACTGGCCGTGCTGCCGTTCACGCATGGCTTAGCGCCCTGGCTGGTGTGGATGTTTGTCATCGTCGCGGTGGGGGGCCTGCTCGGCGGCGCGCTGTTGCTGGAAGGACGACTGCTGCGACGCATCACGACCCGCCTGCTGCAGGCGCGATTGCCGCAGGTGCTGTCGCGCGCCGGGCAGGGCAAGCTGGCGGACATCTACGCCGCCGTCTCCGGTTCCGGCGCGCGCGCCATCTGGCAGGCGTTGGCGCTTTCCACATTGTTCAACCTGATCAACATCGCCATCTACTGGCTGTGTGGCCTTGCCGTCTGCATCGACGTACCGCTCAGCTTCTACTTTGTCTTTGTGCCGCTCCTCTCGCTGACGCTGCTGGTCCCCATCTCCGTGGGCGGCCTGGGTGCGCGCGACTGGGTGGCGCAGCCGCTTTTCGGCTCGGTCGGCGTACCGGAGGCCGTTGCCGCCGGGATGACGCTCTTGGTGTACGCGGTGGCGTTGGCGGTCGGCTTGATCGGCCTGGCGATTTACCTGGTGGAAGGCATAACCGGGCTATGGCGACGAGAAGCAACCGATGAAGCCTGATCGTATATTTGTATATCTGCTGCTCATTTTTGTCGCGTTGACGGCGACGGTGAGCCTCGTCAATCCGCTCTTCGAAGCCCCGGACGAAATCCGCCACTACCGCTACGTCCGCAAGTTGATCACCGAGCGCGCGTTGCCCATCCAGGGCCAAGAGGAGGTGCGCTCGCAGAGCCACCATCCGCCCCTTTATTACGCCCTGGCAGCGCTGGCGAGCGCGTGGGCGCCTTCGCCTCATACCAGCACGTATGACCATCCCCTCAACCCGTTTTGGGGCTACCGGAACTGGGAAGTGGGCGTGGACAACAAATTGCAGTACTGGCACGGCGAGGCCGAACGCTTCCCTTTCCATGAGGGATTTCTGGCGGCGATGATCCCGCGCTGGGTCAACGTGCTGTTGGGCGCGCTCACCGTGCTCTTAACCTACCAGATCGGGCGGCGTGTGTGGCCGGATGCGCCCTGGTTGGCGCTGGGCAGCGCAGCGGTCGTCGCACTCAATCCACAGTTCATCTATACCAGTGCGTCCATCAACAACGACGTTATTGCCGCTGCGTGTAGCGCGGCAGTGCTGCTCCTGTGCGTTCGCATCGTTCAGGACGGCGCAGATCGCCGCGCGCTGATTTGGCTTGGCCTGGCCTACGCTGGCGCGTTGTTAGCTAAGTTGCATCTAGCCGCAGCCGGACTGTTGATCGTTCTGGTGCTGTTCTGGGAGGCGTGGCAGAAGAGGCGCAGCTTCCCTGGCCATCTGGCGTGGATGCGGCGGTGGATGAACGGCCTGCTTTTGGTGGGCGTCATTGCCCTGGCGCTGGCTGGGTGGTGGTTCATCCGCAACTGGATATTATACGGCGACCCCACCGGCATGCGCGTCGTCAACGAACTGTGGGCTGGACGTTCGGCCCGTGATAACTGGTGGGCGATCGGGCAGGGACTCCCATACCTGTGGGCCAGCCTGTGGGGCCGCTTTGGATACGGGCAGATCCCGCTGCCGCAAAGCGTGTATACGGTCGTTTTAGTCGTCTGCGCCATCAGTGTGCTCGGCTATGTGTGGCCAGGGCGGCATCGGTTCCCCATGGCGCTGGCGCTCTTGTTGATTTCGACCATCGCCCTGTACAGCGCCATCGTGTTGTACTACATGCTGATCCAACCGGCTGGCGCGATGGGACGCTTTTTGTTCCCGGTGTTGCCGGCCTTCGCGCTCATCGTCGTTGGTGGGCTGTGCGGCTGGCTGCGCACTCCGGCGCGGACGGCTGCACTCGCAATTGCATCGATGGCGCTTTTATCCGCCCTCGCACTGGGCGGATATCTTTGGCTCGCCGTACGTTATCCGCCACGCGCAACTGTCTCCCGGTTGGCAGAAAGTGCTCCCGCAGCGCAATTCGGCGACGTCGCCCGTGTGTTAGACGTGGAGACCAGCCCGGAGCAAGTCCGCCCCGGCGAGCCGGTGTGGGTGCGAGTGACGTGGGAGCCGATGCAGCGTACCGCGCGCCCGTATGCCGTCTACGTTCACCTGATCGACGAGATCGGTGCTATGGTGACGCAGCGCGACACCTGGCCCGGCCTGGGCCGCGCTCCAACCATGTCCTGGCGCATCGGCCGCGCGTTCGTGGACACTTACCGGCTCGACGTGCCCGCATCGACCTACACGCCTAACCGGGCGACCGTGCGTCTGGGCTTGTATGAGCAAGAATGGGGCCGCTTGCCGTTAATCGTGGGCCAAACCGTGTTGCCGGATCAAAGCCTCGAGGCCGGTGCGGTAGAAATCGCAGCTTTGCCCAGCGACTGGCCGAATGGGCAGTTTGCAAACTTCGCCGGAGAGATCGCCTTTGTGGGCTACACGCTCGAACCGCGCAGCCTGGTCGGGGGAGAGACGTTCACGGCGACGCTGTACTGGCAAGTCCTCACCGAACCGCGTCACGACTATGCGATCTTTGCCCAGGTTTTGGACGCCGAATATCGCGTCTGGGGCAGTTACGACGGCGGTGGCGTGGCCTGGACGCCCGGCGGCGTGGTGACCGTCACCCGGCAGATCACCCTACTCCCGGACACGCCGCCCGGCAGCTATCCGCTGCAGGTGGGGTTATTTCAATCGGAGACGGGGCGTTTGCCGGTGGTCGCTGAGGATGGGCATTACCTCGACGAGCGGGTGCTCCTCGGCCCGATTTCCGTGCAAGGGCGCTAACGTTTTACCGGCTGCTGACTTCTACCGTCGCGAGCACCACGGCATCGCCCCGTTCCACTCCATCGGCCTGCACCGGCAACCGCCGGATGGCAGGACGCGCGTATAACCCCAGCGCCAGATCGTACTTACCGGCTGCCAGATCGTTCCCCAAGGTGAGTACGTGCATTTGGATAAAGAGTTCTCCAGGTCGCCAATCCCATGCCGGCGCGTCGAGCCGGTCCTCCTGGGCGACGACCTGCCGGTTTGCATCGAGCAATTGGACAAAGATAGCGGCATCGTAACCGTAATACTCGGGCGGCACCGGCCCAAGCGGCGCCGGATCGATGACGCGCCAGGCCGTCGTCACCGTCAACGTTTGACCGGCGACCATCAGCTCTGGCTCCAACGTATACCCCAGCAGTTCTGCCGCATCGCCGAAATTGATCGGCAGGCGCAGCCCGTCGGCGGTCGTGGCGTTGTGAGTCGGATACAGCGCATCCAGTGTGACCGCCGGATTCCAGTCGTAGACATCGAAGGCGTTGCCGGTCCCCTTGACCGGGACGTGCGCCGTCTGCGCGCCAGCCAACGCCTCCGCAAAGGGCGACGCCAGCGGCGCTCGCGACAGCGTCACCAACCGCGCTGCTGCGCCGGACGGCAGCACGATCGCCCTGCGTCCGTCAACCCAGCGCAGATCGGCCGGTTGTTCGGTGGGCATCACCCGCGCGATGTATGGGTCGTGCGGCAGGGTGGGGAAGGCGACCGAGACGATAGTTGGCCGATCCACGGGATGGGCGTCGATGTAGGCCAACGCCTGGTACAGGTCGTTGAAATACGTTCCGCGTACCTCCGGCGATTGTCCCCAGCGGACGAAATACTCGTGATAGGTAAGCCATCCTCCGGCGATGAGCACTACGGCCAGGGTCACAGGTAACAGCGTGCGCGCCCAGGTCTGGCGGCGGCGGATGATCCAGGCCACCGCTTCGGCCAGCGCCACGCCGGGGAAGATATAGGTCGCGGGTTGGGCCACGATGGCGCGCAGGGTCGCACTGTGCAATTCGCTCAACATGGCCGGCGCGGCCCCGATCAGCAGCCATAACAGGCTGAACCCGGCTGCCGGTCGCCGCCAGCGCCACAGGCAGAGCGCGACCCCAATGATAGAAAGCGTCCCCGTGATCGGGTCGAATACGGGTCGCCCGGGTATGTTGTAGGTGACGAAGGGATCGCCGCGCACGATGAACATTCCCAACACGGCGAGAATATTCTTCAGTAACGGGCCAAGTGCTCCGTTGCGAGCTGCCTCTAACGGTCCGGTTAAATGGCCTACCCGGTTCCATGCCATCGGATGGGTGAGCAGTGGGAGCGCCAACAGTCCGACCACGCTCAGGGCCAGGGCCAGTTTCCATCCGTGATGGCGAAGCAGGTGTGGGTGTGTGATTGCCAGGAGCACGCCAAACGTCGGGTAGACTACCCAGGTCACGCGTGGCGCTTCATAGACGTAGATCGACGCCGCCATCGACAGCGCAAAGCCGAGCCACCAGACTGTGTTCCACCGCTTCTGCCGGATGATGGGCACACCGGGCAATTCCATCCCCAGCCAGAAAAAGATCGCCGCGAGGGTGGCAAGGCTGGCCGTCGGTTCGGCGCGGATCGCAAAGCGACTGGTCGCCACGGCCCAATAACCCACGGTCAGGAAAGCCGTCGTTGTCAGCGCGACCGGCGGGCCAAACGTCATGCGCGTCCACGTGAAGACCAATCCCACCAACAGCATCCCGAATAGCGCCGAGGTCAGTCGCACCGCCAGATGGTTTGGCCCGGCGATGGTCATTACCAGGGAGCTGGCATAGTGCATAAACGGCTCGGCCTGATAGCCGGCTTTGGCGATGTAAAGCGGGCGCGCGCCGTTGTAGACTGTGACGGCGTCGTAGACGAAATCGGCTTCGTCGTGGGTGAGGCCGGGCGGAACGGCGTCGAGACGGTAGAAGCGCAGGAACGCCGCAACGAGCAGGATAACGACCAGCGCCCCCAATTCCCACCGGCTGAGGCGGGGTGAGGGCGTGGCATCGTCAGTTGTGTGCATGAGACCCTCAAGAGGTTTGTTCATCGGTCCTGGTGCTGGGTTCGGCGAACCAGCGATTTGTTTGCCTCCGCCAGGGTCAGGCCGATGAGTAGCAGCAGGGTCAAGCCGCTGATAAGTGCACCAATCTTTAGCAGCGGTGGGTCGTAGACCAGCGTGACCTCGTGATCGCCGGCGGGGACGCAGAGTGCGCGCAACACGTAGTCGGCGCGCAACAAGGGAACGGTGTTCCCATCGACGAAGGCGCGCCAGCCCGGATAGTCCACCTCGCTGAAGACGAGCAAGCCGCCGCCGCCTTGCACACGCGCTTCGATGCGGTTGCCGTCATCGCGGATGACTTCTGCCTGTCCCGGCTCGCCGCTGCTCGTGCATAAGGTCGGAGTCGATACCAACGCCGTCGTGCGTGGATCGAAATTCGCCTCGTGGATGCGGGTTAGGGTGCGGGCGTCGTCCAGCACTTCCGTCTGCGCCGTCACCCACGCATGGGGGAGCGCGGTGGGGCGTTCGTAAATCCATACGCCGGATTCCTCGTGCAGCAGGCGGGGTGCATCGGGCGTGTCCGGGAACGCTTGCTGCGCCGTTGTCACCAGATAGCCGGCGTTCAGCAGATCGAAGGTGCGCGCCGTGGGATCGTTGCGCGAGTGGATGAAGGTCTGGTAGCGTGCGAGCATCAGCGGGTCGTAGCCGGTGATACTGCGCAGGCCGTAGAGCATCCCCCCGTTTTGGTCGAAGTCGCCCAGCCCCCAGGGTAGCACCCGCGCTGCCTGTGGATCGGGGACTACTTGCGCGACGATGCGCCAGTAGGCGTTCTCCGGCGCGCTTTTCACGGTGGCGATGCTGCCGCCGAACGTCCACAAATCCAGCAACGCCAGCGCAATCGCCGCGCCGGCCAGCAGGGATTTGCCGGGCGTAGCAGCGTGACGTAGCCAGGTCGTCGCCGGAACGAGAAACAGCGCGAACAACACGATCTGGTTGGCCGTGTGCCACAACCGTCCGGCGGCCGGGTTGGACTCGCGTCCCCAGGCAAAGGCGGCGAAGCCCATCATCGCCAGCAGCAGCGCCGCACCCGTCACCGGCCACACCCACGTCCATTTCAACGGGCCGAGAAGCCGTGTGCGCTCATCGGGCGTGTGGAGCGCCGTCAACGTTAGCCCGGCCAGAGCGGCGGCGGCCAGCGTGAAGAGGAACCCGGCCCGCGCCGGCGCCCGCATAATGCGAAATAGCGATACGAAACGATAGAACAGCGGATGCAGCACGCCGTACTGTCCCAGCGCCAGCAACAGCGCGCCCAGGCCCAGCGCGATCAAAAATGGCGTGAGACGATGCCGCGTCCGCGCGCCCAGCACCGCCAGCAGCAGCGGCAGCAACCCGATATAGAAGATTATCTCGTCGTAGACCTCGTCGCCCCAGTAGCCGGTTCGCGTCGGCTCGCCGAAGAAGTTCGGGATGAGGAGTGTCAGCACGTAGCCTGGGGGCCACGAGAAGCGGGCGGCGAAGGCGTAATCCACCGTCTGGCGGTTGGAATGCAGCGTCAACTCGGCCAGGGGCAGCAGTTGTACCGCGCCCAGCCCCAGGCCGGCGACGGTCATCAGGATCAGCGCCGGCAGCAGGATTTTCAGCATAGCCCGCAGGTCGAGCGCGGAACGCCATGCGCAGAACGTCAGATAGAGCGCCAGCGCTAACCCGACGTAGATGAAGGTGGCCGTGTGCCCTGCCAGAAACGCCATCCCCACCGGCGCACCGCCGAGGATCGCCCAGCGCCACGAGCGGTGTTCAATAGCGCGTTTCCCCATCCACAAAATCAGCGGCAGCCACGCGCCTGTGTTGAACAGTCCCACGTGTCCAGCCTGGATCCGGGTGAACGTGTACCCGCTGAAGGCGAACACGACCGCGCTCAGGAATGCCCCGCTCTCGGAGGCCGCTTCGGACCGCAGCCAGATATACATCCCCACACCAGCCAGCCAGACGTGAAATACCAGACTCAACGCCAAGGCGCGCGCGGGCGACATCATCAACGCCAGCCAGGTGGGAGGATAAAACAGCCCGGGTTGCGGGTTGGCGACGAAGGGCGTGCCCGAAAAGAGGGTGGGGTTCCATAGCGGCAATCGCCCTTGCTGCACCGTTGTGACCGCGAAACGCAGCCAGGGTACAAACATATTGGTCAAATCGTTGCCGCCGAGCGCGTAGCCTTCCGGCAGCCACAGCGCATCCCGGAAAAAGGAAGCACACAACACCGCCAGCACTAGGGCGGGACGTGCGTACCGCCAGAGCCGGCGGGCCTGATTCAGGGGAAAGCGGGATTTTGCTTCGTTGCTCGTCGTCATCACGCCGCCATTCTACTCCGATTTGTGAATTGGGACAAATAGAAGCATCTGCATGGAATTTACGGCGCGCGTACCTCCAACGGCGCTAGACGAATCAGGTCACTCACCGCCGTCCCGTCGACGCGCACCGGCAAGCGCGTCATGTCGAATCGCCGGTACACGCCGACGACCAGGTTGAGCGTTCCAGATGCCGCATACTCATTCAGCGTAAATCGGTGGATCTGCGCCACCATATCCCCGGCTTGCCAGCTCCATGCCGGGCCGTCCAGACGATCATCTTGCCCTGCGATGTTCCCCGCTGCGTCGATGGCATGGGTGAAGAACACCAGCTCTTGCCCGGCGTTCGACAAATCGTGAGGTTGCACGCGCGTGGGATCGGTCACTTCCCATAGCGTGACCAGCTCAACCATCCCGCCCGGCGCGACGGTCGGTGTGGGTAGGTCGTAACCGCGCAACAGCAGCGTGCCGTCCAGATTGACCGGCAGCGCCAGATCGAGCGGTGCGCTCTGGGCGCGATCGAGCAGCGCCTGGCGTATGACCTGCGGCGTCCAGTCGTAGACGTTGAAGAACGGGTTGAGGTCGTCGGGCAGCATGGACACGCGTTCATGGAAGGCCAGCCCAGGCAGATTGGCAAAGTACGGATCGAGCGTCGCCACAGCCGGTGCGATGAGGCGTGCCGTCGATGCTGCGGGCAGGATCAGCGCCCGTTGACCGTTGAACCAGCGCGTCGACAGATCGGAGCGGTCCAGGCTGGCCTCGAAGACGAAGGGATCGTGCGGCGCTTGAGGTAGGGCGGTCGACAGGGCAACGAGGCCAGACTCAGGCGTCGAATCGAGATATTTGGCGGTCTGCACCAGGGTGTGCAGGTAGGCAGCACGCACTTGCGGCAGGCGCCCCCATGCGTTGTAGTCCCGCGCGCCGAGCACGCCACTGGCGATGACGAACACGATCAACGCCCCGGCGGCGATTTGCCCGGCGCGCCGGCCCCACCGCGATGCTATCCACTGCGCGCCCGTCACAGCGGCGATGGCCGGGAAGAGAAACGTTGGCGGCAGCGCCGTGATGCTGCGCGTCGTGCTGGCGGCAGCGCCCGTGATCAACGATGGCGAGATACTGATCGCGAACCACAGCAGCGCCATCGCATATCCGGGTTGCCGCACACGGAACAGGGAAATCACCACCCCGGCGAGGAACAGCACACCCGTAATCGGGTCGAGGAATGGACGGCCCGGTGTGTTGTAGGCCAAAAAGTCGTCGCCTTGCCCCGGCACGATGAACGCCGCCAGGCAACTCGCAGCGCGTTTGAGCACGACCGACACGTCACCTGCTGCCAGCGCCTGCAGCGGCTCGTCGAGCATCCCCAGGCGTTGTTCGAGGCCTGGATGCGCATGTAGATAGAGGAACAGCGGCGCGGATAGCAGCAGCCCGACGCCAATCGCGACGAGCGCCGGTACCGCAATTTTGCGGAACACCGGTCGGTGGCAGAGCGCCAGGTAGACCAGAAACGCGGGAAATAGCAACCATAGCACCCGCGCCGGGATGTAGGTGTACAGCGTCGCGCCGAGGAGCGCGGCAAACAGCGCCAATGCCCCTGTTCTACCTGGCTTACCATCCGGCGCTTTACGCGGATTGTCAGATGCATGCGTTTCCGCTTGAGGATACAAAGTGCGCCAAAACAGGTACAGCGCGGCGGTGAACAACGCCAGCAGTAAACTGGAGCGTAACGCCTGCCGGCTCACCGCCAGCGACCAGAACGAGGCAGCCTGCAGGGCTGTGGCAAGTAGCGCGGTGGGACCATCGAAGGCCTCGCGCGTCCAGAGGAACGTGACGGCTAAGGTAATCAGGTTCGCCACCACAGAGAGCAAACGGAGTGAGGTAACAGCCGGGATGCCGATTGCAATCAAACCAGCGCCTAGGTAGTCGTAGAGCGGTTCGCGGCCATACCCTACCGTCTGGTAGATGGGCCGCGCGCCGTCAACGATGACCGTTGCGTCGTGGACGTGCCCGGCCTCGTCGTGAGTCAACCCGGGTGGGATGGCATCAAGCCGGTAGAGCCGCAGGAACGCCGCTGCGAACAGGATGATGACCAGCGCAATCCATTCCCATCGCGTGATGCGTGATGCGTGATGCGTGATGCGTGACGCGCCGATTCGCTGATTCGCCGATTCGCTCATTCGCTTACTACAAACCGTTCCACCATATAGTAATCCCCAACAGCCTGCCCGCTTGCATCCAGCACGGTGAGCCGTTCCATGCTCCCCAGGAGGTACCATCCCACGATGATCTGATATTCACCCGGCGGCGCATCCGGCGCGAGTGTCAACTGGTATGGGTCATCGATCTCTTCCCCGCTGCGCCATCCTCCGGTGGGACGGGTGCCGTGGACGGGCCAGCTATCCACTTGTCCATAGAGCTTGCCTTCCGGGCCGACAATTTGCGCGAACACGGTGTAATTCTCGGTCAGCGCGTGCAACGCCCGCCAGCGCAGTGTGAGTGGGATCGTCGCGCCGGGCATGGGATTCTCGATGTCGAGCGTGGCATCGACCAACATCACTTGCCTGCCGAAGTTCGCCAATCCTGCCGCCGAAGGCCCTACGGTTATATTGCCTAGCGCGCACTGAACGTCCGGGCGCGCTAACCACCCGCATCGCGCGGTAAGTGGTCTGCCCGCCGCGCTCCATCCCACCCAGAGGCGGTACTGTCCCGGCAACCATTGTGGGTTGACGGTATAGCGTTGTTGCACGGGCTGGTTTTCCGGCCAGGCGTTGGGCGGTAGGGACTCCGGTCTGATAGGCGGTTCCCAACGGACATTGTCCAGCGGCATCCAATAGAAGTGCGGCTGAGCGTCCTCAGGTAAGTCACCAGTCCCTAGCCAGGTGAGTGTGAATATGAGTGGACTTTCCGCCGCGACTTCGCCGGGCAGATCGTGGTCCTCTAGCCAGAGTGCACCGTAGAACAGCGCTGGTTGCGTTGAGCCGCGTGGCGCGACGGCCCAAGGGAGCGTGAGCTTGTCCAGTGCAGCCCATCCCGGCGCGAGCAGGTCGGCGCTGAAGCGTGGCGCGAGGGCTATCTCAAGGCGATATTCGCCGCCGGATAACCAATCTGGCCAGGCCAGCGCGTAATAGTCGTTGATGCACTGCCCGGCCTGCCACGCCTGCGTGGTAGAATAGCCATTGACCGGGCGCTGACCACCGCCGTTCCAGGCAATCTTGCCATCGGGGGTGAGCAAGCGCAGTTGTACGGTCAGGTCTTGCGATACAGGCGCGGTGGGTTCCCACGTCAACGTGAGGTGGTGCATCCGGCGGCCCTGCGAATCGGCTTCCAGACGGTGGGCTATTAGGGTTAGGGTGTCGTCAAATATCAAGGGTGTGGCGGGCGCTGGCGCGGCGCTTTCCGGCGGCGCGACCTCCACCAGCGGCCCCACGGCGCTCACACCGTAAGCGTCCATGCCCGGCAGATAACGCGCCAGGTAGACGCGTTGTCCCGCGGCGAGCCGGGTGTGCAATTCTTCAAAGTAGCCTGCCTCATCGAAGCGCATCACCAAATCCAGATCGGGACGCAGACCCTCGGCCTGTTGCAGGTAGTAGAGCGGCGGGAATTTCTCGCTGTCGGCGAGGATCGCGGCATTGGGCGCCAGCGGCTGCGCCAGGGCGTAACGCGCCCAGGCCTCGTCCGCCTGCCCCTCGGCGTGCGCGTCCTGCGCGGGCAAATTCCGCCATAACAGACTCAGCGGCAGCAGCGCAAACAGCGGGATGAGCACGTAACGGGTAAGGGGTAGCGGATAGCGGGTAGCGGGTGATTCGTGATTCGTGACTTGTGATTTGTAATTCGTGATTCGTGTTTCACGATTTACCCTTTGCCTTTTGCCATTTGCAATCTGCGCCGCGCCTACGCCTATCCACAAGGCCAGCAGCAGGTGCGCGGGGAGGATGAACACGTCGATGTCGGGCACCAGGTAAACGAGCGCGTAGAAGCCGTAGGGGAGGAACGCAGCGAGGCTTACCAGGGCGAACCGCCATTGTTTGACGACGAGGGACAACAGCCCGATGGCCGCCAAGGCCAGCCCGACTGTGCCGAAAGGCTCGCGTAGCAGGCGCCAGAGGATGGTATAGCGCGTGGGGTCGCGCAGCAGTCCCAGTTGCAGCGCGCCGCCGAACTGTCGCCCGGTGATGTAGGCCAGGAACTCTGCCAGGCTCATCCATTGCCCTTCGTGGAGCATGGGCCAACGCAGTGGGATGTAGGCGTAAACCGCCAATCCCAACGCGAAGAGGCCTACGGCCTTGAGCCAATCGCTCAATCGCAGCCGGGGCCAGTGCAGCAGGCAGGCCAGCCCTAGCGCGGGGATGAGCATCACCATCGTGATGTGGTTGGTCAGTGAGAGGCCTATGAGCAAAGCCACACCCCAGAGCGTGCGCGGCATCGAACGACCCTCAAGGATGTCCAGCGCAAACCACAGCGCGCCGGCCACAAAGAGCAGATTCAGCGCGTAGACCTCGGCGACGATGGCTTGCGACCACACGGTGGAAGACAAGGCCAACGCCAGCACCGCCAACATGGCGGTGGCGGGGTGCTGTGTCAACCGGTGGATGAGCAGATAGACAACGCCGGTTGCTGCTGCGGCGCAGACGGCGGCGGTGAGGTTGACCTTCCAGGCGAGCGTTCCGAAGGGCAGCAGCGTGAAGAGCTTGCCGAGCAGCACGTAGAGCGGGTAGCCCGTGGGGTGGGCGATTCCCAGGCGCAACGCCGTCACCTGGAATTCGAAGGTGTCCGCGCGTCCAACGTAGGGGGAAAGGTTGAGCAGATAGACGAGCAGCGGCAGTGCCACCGCAATCGCGAACCCTGCACGATGGGAAAGACCCTCACGTCGCATGTTGAGCAGTGTCAGGGCCATGCCGCCGAGCAGCAATGCCGGTCCACGCCAAGGCTGAAACGTCCCGCTAAATACATCTACGGTGGGGAGGAGCAGGGGGAGATACCTTCTCGCAATGTCCCAGGCCGTCGTCTCATTGTTGACAGCTAACCGCTGACGGCTGACCACTATCACCATCACCGCGCCGAGAAAGCTTGTCAGCCCCACACCGGCTGCGCCGAAGAAAAACGCGCGGCCACCCGGCGAGGTGAGCCATTCCAGCGCCAGCGTGCGCGCTAAGCCTGCGCCCCAGATGCCGCCGCTCAGCCCTATACACATCCAAGACAGCCCGCGTTCGACGGTTTGACGGATGCTCAGGGTGTTGCCTCCACAGGCATGGCTTCTATGGTGGGCGCTATCTCTACAGGTGTCGTCCCTTCCTGTGGTTCACTCTCCGGCTGCTCAAGCAGCCCCAGCTTGCGCCTGAAGTAGAAGTCCAAAATCTCATGGGCCACCGGCGCCGACCGCGTCGAGCCTTCACCGCCGTCGTAGATCCAGACAATCACGACGATTTCTGGCGCTTCGAAGGGCGCGTAGGCCGCAAACCAGGCGTGCGTGGGGAGTGTTTGCCCTTTCGCGACATCACAGCGCCCGGCTTTGGAGGCGATATCGTCGCAGTACTCGGCGGTGCCCGTTTTGCCGGCAATGTTGATGCCCAGTTCGGGGAGATCCGCTCGTTGCCCGGTTCCGGTTTCCGAAACGGCCAGATCCAGCCCCTCCCGCACGATCTGCCATACGGATTCAGCGACCTCGAGCGTGTCGATGACCTTTGGTGTGAAGGGGCGGATGATGTTATCCTCAGTATCGGCGACGTGGTGGATGAGTTGCGGTGCGTAGAGGGTGCCGCCGTTGGCGACGACGGCGAACGCGTTGGCCATTTGCAGCGGCGTCGCCAGCAAGTTTCCCTGGCCGATGCCGGTGATGTACGTGTCGCCGGTTGTCCATGTCTCCTGGTAGTACTGCCGTTTCCAGGCCGGGCTAGGCACCAGGCCGCCGGCCTCGCCGGGAATGTCGATTTGCGTGCGTGCGCCCAGCCCGAACATCCGTGCGTAGGCTGCCAGCCGCTCAATGCCCAGGCCCTGGAATTTGGTCTCCTCATACCCACCGGCGACCTGGTAAAAGAATGTGTCGCACGATTGTGCCAGCGCGTCCACGACGTTGATTGGACCGTGACCTGTCCCATACTGCAGGTGAATCCAGCAGTAGAAAGGCTGCGCTAGTTCAGGATTGTCGGGTGCAAACTTGTTGGGCAGATAGAAGAGGCCCGGATCGTTGATGATGGTATACCGATTGATCACGCCTTCCTGCAATGCAGCGGTGGCGGGAATGATTTTGAAGATCGAACCCGGCGGAACCTGGTCGGAAATCGCGTGGTTGATGAGCGGCTTATGCGGATCTTTCTCTATCGCGCGTAAGGCATCCGCATCCACTTTCCCGCTGAACATGTTGTTATCGTAGGTTGGCAGACTCACCATCGAGAGGACTTGTCCGTCACGCGGGTCCAAAATCATAACCACGCCGCGCTTAGAACGGGCAACTTCCAACCCGTCGCGCAGAGCGACTTCGGCCACCTGCTGCAACTCCAGATCCAGGGTAAGGTAGACGTTGTCCCCGGAACTGGGCGGCGTCTCGCTGATGGTTTGCAATTCCTGTCCCATCACGTCCTTTTCGACCAGACGTCGTCCTGGTGTGCCGCGCAGGAATTCCTCCATCTGCGCCTCGACTCCGGCGTAGCCGATGCGATCGGTATTGGGATTGTAGCCTTTGCTCTCATACTCTTTGGCCTGCTCCGATGGAATCGGTCCCAAAAAACCGAGAATTTGCGATGTTTGTGCACCGTAGATGTAGTTGCGGCGCGGACTGATTTCGATCCCCACACCGGGCATAGTGACACTGGCTTCCTGCGCGATAAGTAGAGCCAGATCGCGTTCGACGTTTTGTTCCACGACGATGGGTTTGTAGGGTTCCACAAGGCGCACTTTATTCACCATTTCCAGTAAGCCCGCTGGCGGGCTTTCGCCGTAGGGCGGAAATGCCGCGCGCCCTACAGTGCGCAATTCGCCTCGATATTCAGGAAGGTCGAACCCCTGGGTGGTGCTGTAGGGAATATCAAGGAGTTGTGCCAGGCGCATGAGCACAGCGCGCTCACGCTCTTTTTCTTCCGGGAGCAGGCCGGGTGTAATAGTGACATTGTACGCGGGGATATTGCGCACCAGGATTTCACCGTTGCGGTCGTAGATGACGCCGCGCGGCGGAGAGATGGTATCGAGACGGTTTTGCTGGCGTTCGGCGCGAGTTTGCCAGGCGCCGCCTTCCAGAAATTGCAGCTGCCACAAGCGGATGAGATACAGTCCCAACACGAGCAGAACGACCCAGCCGATGACAGCTACGCGTGGCGCGCGTTGGATCCACGGCGGGCGCGAAGCCTCGCTGTCGATCTCGCCATGTCGCCGCGCTCCTCGTTTGTTCAGGCCGTTGATGGGTGTTCCGTTGCCGTTCAGGTAGCTCATTGCGCAAATCCTCCCCGGCGCGGCTGCGTACGCTTGTGGAACCAGACCAGGAAGGTGAACGCAAAGGGAGAAAGCAGAAAGTTGAGCAGTGCTGCTGGCCCCGCGACCGTTTGCACGGCGCGGCCCAAATTGATGCTGTATCCCAGCACTGCCATCGTGCCTAGTAACATGCCGTGCCCGAACAGAGTACCGAGTGCCGACATCAGCGCCAGCCGGATGATTGTCGGCCCCAGGGCATGGACCCAAGGCTGGCCCGCGAGAAAGCCGACGGCGGTCAGCGCCAGCGTCCACATGCCGAAAGCGCCGCCGGAGAGCAGATCGCAGAAGATGCCGCCCACAAACCCCCAAACCGCGCCCTCGTTAGCGCCCCGGATGATGGCCCAAGTCACAGTCAACAGCAGCGCCAGGTCGGGCCGCCCGCCGAGGATTTGTATACCTTCGACCCACACGCTCTGGAGGACAGCCGCCACCAGCAGAATGGGAATCCCAAAATACAAGCTCATCTACTCTTCTTCTAGCTCCTGCAAGTTGGCGCGGTTGAAATCGGTGATCACCAACACGATTTCCAACCGTTTGAAATCGATCGCCGGGCGAATCAACGCGCGCTGGAATAGTTCGGATTCCAGATACGAGATGCTTTCTACCTGGCCCAGGATCAACCCCCTGGGCAGTAATCCGCCCGCCGCCGACGTGATGACGGTTTCGCCGCCGGCCACCTCCTCGTCGGGCAGGATATCGATCATGTTCAAGCCGCCTTCCATAGTTCCGACCAGCATACCGGTGACGCGGGTTTCCTGGAGCATCGCCGCAATCTGGCTTTGCGGATCGTTGATAAGTTGGATGTAGGCCAGGTTGGGGGAGACACGCGCCACACGCCCGATCAACGCCGCCCCGCTGGTGACGACGGGCATCCCAACCGCGACACCCTGCCGCGAGCCTGTGTTGATGATGAGATATTGCAGATAGGGATTGGTGTCTTGCCCTACTAAGGTACCGCAGGGATAAGTGCCGCAGCCGCGCTCGACGACGTCGGCGCCAATGTAGCTGTAGGTGGGGTTTTCTTGTGCGAAGCTGAGAATGCGCCGTAGTTCTTCGTTTTCAGCTTTGAACTCGCGCAGACGGAAGTTTTCTTGGATCAGTGTGTCGTTCGCGCTTTGCAGTGTTGTGACTTGTTCTTGAAGTTCCCGGATATCCTGCGTTGTTTGCCCGAGGTCGCCGAAGGTATCGAGGATGCTTGCTACACCGCGTGCTACCGGTGCGATGATCTGGCCTAGCAGGCTCTCCAAAGGGCCGAATGTCCCGGCTTCGATCAAGAGCAGGAAGAGCAGCGCTACACCCAACAATACCCAGGGCAACCACTGCCCGCTTTCCCGTCGCATGGTCTATCCTTTTCTGTTGTCAAGTCGTCAGGTAGTCGCTAGTCAGGGGGAACAATTCCCCGTGCCTTCTGCTATAGCCGATTTCTGACTCTCTGCTGTGGCCGGTCTCCGATTGTGCCACACGCAGTTCTGCATCACGAAGCCGAGCCTCCGGGATGACGGCGGTCGTCGCCGGAAAGGGTGGGGCGGAGCACTTCGAGGTTCTCCAGCACCATACCTGCGCCTCGGGCGACGCACGTCACGGAGTCTTGTGCCACCCAGGCCCGGATGTGGGTCTCTTCGGCGATACGCTCGGCAAAGCCTTTCAACAACCCACCGCCGCCGGCCAGACAGATACCGGTTTCCATCAAGTCTGAGACCAATTCAGGCGGCGTCTCGTCTAACGTGTCGCGGACCAAATCCACGATGATGTTAGTTGAGCGGTTCAGCGCTTCGCGGATTTCGATACTGCTGATTTCGATCTCTTCGGGCAGGCCGGTGATGAGGTTGCGTCCACGCATCGCCATCGTGCGCTCTTCAGGCAGGGGATAGGCCGATCCGATATTGATCTTGACGCGCTCAGCAGTACGTTCGCTGATAGCCAGGTTGTACTTCTGACGCGCGTACTGGACGATATCATCGTCCAATTCATCTCCGGCGATGCGGAGGCTTTTGCTGACGACAATGCCTTTGAGCGCGAACACCGCGACTTCGGTCGTTCCGCCGCCGATATCGACGATCATGCTGCCCTGCGCCTCGGTGACCGGCAGCCCAGCTCCAATCGCCGCCGCCATTGGTTCTTCGATCAGATAGGCTTCACGCGCGCCGGCTTCCAGAGCCGCATCGCGCACGGCGCGCTTTTCCACTTCGGTCACGCCGCTGGGAATGCCGATTACAACGCGCGGGCGGGGAAAGGGGATGAACAACTGGCGGTGTGCTTGCTTGATGAAGTGCCGCAGCATTGCTTCGGTGATGTCGAATTCGGAAATCACGCCGTCACGGAGTGGGCGGATGGCGACGATATTGGGCGGCGTTTTCCCCACCATTTCCTTCGCTTCCGCACCCACAGCCAGTACGTAATCGCGGCGGTTGCTATCGACGGCGACCCAAGAGGGTTCGTTGCTGATGATACCCTTACCACGCACGTAAACCAACGTGTTGGCTGTGCCCAGGTCGATGCCTATGTCTAGGGAGAACAGTCCTAGTAGTGCGTCTATTGGATTAAACAAGCGTGTCCTCGATCCATGTCTTCATTTGTTAAGCCCACTTTCCGATTATACCATAGCATACCACAGCCGCAATTACAAGTCGCAATTCACAAATGTCAAATCAGCAAATTAGCGAAATGTTGAATACCGCTTACCTACTTTTCACTCCCTTATGTGCGCTTCGAGCGCTGCCAACGTGGTGATTGGGCCGAGGGTGCGCAAGAATTCGCGCGGGGTTGTACTGAGCGCCCACGCCTGCCGCACTGCCGGTCCGATGGGGTCCTCACCGGATGCGCCCGGTGCGCTGGCGTAGGCGCCATGGAAGGCGAAGTAGGCCTGATTCAACCGGCGTAGCCGGTATCCATTGGTGACGAAGTATTTCCGCCGCTCTTCCATATAGGCTTCCGCTTCCTCGACTTTGTCCTCTTCCAGCAGTTTGTCCACGGTGACGCGCGTAGTGTGCATCTCTGCATTGAAGTCGAAGTGCGCCTGGCTGGCTTTGGCGGTTTCTTCGGTGAGGGTAAGTGTGTTGGGAAGGCGTTTGGGACGGTCGAAGTACGGCATGTAGTAGCGTAGGATGACTTCCTGCCCGGCCCACTCGCCTGTTAATGAAGCCGCTGTCTCGTTCAGCGTGCGCGTTTCGCCCGAGCGGTCGTAGTAGAAGCCCAGGGGATAGAAGACGAGGTAATGATGTGACCACTCGTGCGCGATGACGTCGCTCACCCAGTCGATGGAACTGCTCTCCAGCAGCATTGCAGGATAGGCCGCCAATCCCCCGATGCCGGTGACGTAGGCGGATTTGTCTGGAAACAGGTTTTCGAGTTCCTGCTCGATGGTATCCTGATCTGCTGCCGTCAGCCCGGCAATCAGGGGACGTTGATACGTGCTCTGGATCACCTCGCGCGGTGAGATGATCAGCAAATAAGGTAGCGGGGTGAACGTACCGCTGACCGGCGGCAGAATTTGCGCCAGCGCGCCGAATCCACCGCTGCGCAGGACGACGCTCACCTGTTCGCCCAGGATCGCTTCGGCGATTAGGCCACTACGCTGCATCTGTGCGCGCAAGTCGGCCAGCGCCGTTTGCTGCCCGCGCGTGGCTTCTACGGGATTTTCGATCTCCAGACTGCTGTAGGCGCGGTTGATCTCGTCGGATAACTGTGCTGCTTCCTGTACTTCACTGAGATAGTCGAGCACAAACCGGGCGCGCTGGTCTTCATCCATAAAACGCTGCGGATTGAGCGCGCCAAAGGCCAGCTTGCGAGCAATCGTTTCGACTTCCCACGTGACGAAGTTGAATGCCCGCTGATTTGTGGCAACACCTAGCCGAAATTTGACGTCTTGTGACGGCGGTCCCTCGCCGCGCACGAACAGGACCACACTCAACAGCAATAGTGCGATGCTAATGGTTCTGCCCCATCGTTCCAGTGAATCCGTTTCCATCCTTCCAAGTGTAACCGGAACGTGCCAAAAATCAAGAAGAAGCTATACTTTATTCGACACTTGCTAAAACTGCACACATCCTTTATAGTTAGTGGATAAATTCTTATCTAGCCTGAAACCTATGCGAACCTTCGCAGGGGTGGGGCTCTTTTGGGGAGGCATTTATATGGAAATTGGTGTGGTCAAACGGATGGATATCAATGCTGAGGTGCAGCGCGCCTATCTTGATTACGCTATGAGTGTGATCGTCGCCCGCGCGCTGCCGGATGCGCGTGACGGCCTCAAGCCGGTTCAACGCCGCATCCTGTACGCGATGCACGATATGGGCGTTCGCCCGGATTCGCCGTACAAAAAATCGGCCCGCATCGTCGGTGAAGTGTTAGGTAAATACCATCCGCACGGCGACACCGCGGTGTACGATGCGATGGCGCGCATGGCGCAGGATTTCTCGATGCGCTATCCACTGGTGGACGGGCAGGGGAACTTCGGTTCTGTCGATGGCGACGCGCCAGCGGCCATGCGTTATACCGAAGCCCGGCTGATGCCGCTTTCAACGGAAATCCTGATGGACATCGATAAGGATACCGTCGATTGGGTCGACAACTTCGACGGCACGCTCAAAGAACCATCCGTATTGCCCTCGCGGATCCCGAATTTGTTAGTAAACGGCGCATCGGGCATTGCGGTGGGTATGTCCACCAACATCCCGCCGCATAACCTGGGTGAGGTGGTGGACGCGCTCGTCTACCTGCTCGACAACTGGCAGAGGATCGATGACGTAGACGTAGCCGACCTGATGAAATTCATCCAGGGTCCAGATTTCCCCACCGGCGGCCTGGTTTACCGGAAGGATACGGTGGACGGCGAGGATTTGCTGGTCAAAGCCTACGCCACGGGTCGCGGACGTGTGACGATCCGCGCGCGAGCTCACGTGGAGGAAGGTGCACGGGGACGGCAGCGCCTTGTGATTACCGAGATCCCCTATCAGGTGAACAAAACCTCGCTGCTGGAGAGCATCGCTGAGGACGTGCGCGCCGGGAATTTGGAGGGTATTTCTGATTTGCGCGACGAGTCGGATCGGCAAGGGATGCGCATCGTCATCGAATTGAGCCTGGGGGCCGACGCCGACAAAGTGTTGAACGCTCTTTACCGTCGTACATCGTTGGAAACGCGCTATAGCATTATCCTGCTAGCGTTAGTGGATGGCGAACCACGCCGTCTGACGCTCAAGCGCGCGCTGACATTGTTCGTTGAGCACCGGCTAGAGGTTTTGCAGCGCCGGGCGCGCTTCGAGTTGGAACACGCTCGTCGTCGCGCGCATATTGTTGAAGGATTGCTCATCGCACTCGACAACCTTGATGCCGTCATCGCCACAATCCGCCGCTCACGCACTGTCGATACCGCGCGCCAGAACCTGCGGAAAGAGTTCAAACTCACGGAGATCCAGGCGCAGGCGATTCTGGAGATGCAGTTGCGTCGTCTAGCGGCGTTGGAGCGCAAGAAACTTCAGGATGAATACCATGAACTGCTGGCGACCATCAAGGAATTGGAAGTTTTATTGAAATCGCCGGTAAAACAGCGCGCGGCGATCCGTGCCGAACTTATGGATATGCGGGCGAGCTACGCCGATGCGCGGCGCACACACATTCTGGAAGTTAAAGGCGCGACCGTGGCCGCCAGCGCGTTGACCCCCAATCAGTCGGTCTGGGTGACGGTGAGCCGCGAGGGTCGCATTGGCCGCATCCCCGACGACGGCAAGACCCCGCCGCGCGTGGCGGCGCGCCCGGCAGAAGCCCCGTTGGCGCTTATCGGCGCTTCGACGCGCGATGTGCTCTACCTCTTCACGGCAACGGGCGAAGCGATTGCCGCGCCCGTGCACCAACTGCCGGAAGGTGTAGCCTGGGACGGTGGCGGTGTGTCCTGGTCGACGTTGCTGCGGGTGAGTAATGGCCATTGTCTTGTGGCAGTGCTGGCTTTGCCGAAGACGCCGCCAGAGGGTCACACCGTCTTCCTGGCCACCGCCACAGGCCAAGTGAAGCGCCTCGCGCCGGAAGAGTTGCCGGCAGTGGGGCGCGACCTCACGCAGGTCATCCGCGTAGATAAAGGTGACGCATTGGCGGGTGTGGCCTGGGTGGTCGAGAAGGACGAGGTGATTTTGGGAACAGCGCAGGGGGCGGGTATCCGCTTTGAGGTGACGGATGTGCGTCCCACCGGCGCGAAAGCCGGCGGGATGGCCGGTATCCGCGTCGAGAAAGGCGATGCCGTCGTGGGCGTGGTGGTGGTACAGCCGCGCGGGTCGTTCTTCACCATAACTGATCAGGGATTTGCCAAGCGCACGCCTGTGGGTGATTTCCCAAGCCAGAAACGCGGCGGCAAGGGTGTGCAAATCGCCAAACTTGCGGCGAAGGAGCGCGTGGCCAGCGTGGGGATGATGACCGGATCGAGCCGTCTGATGCCGGTGACGCAGCGCGGCGCGTCGAAGACGGTGACGGGGCGCTCCGTGCCGGAGCAGGGCCGCGCAACGCGCGGAGAGTCGATCATCGCGTTGCAGGGCAAAGATGCGGTGGCCGATGTCGTTTTTCAGATCGAACGGATTGAAGCTGTGAGCGAAAGTTGAATGGGAGAGATCAATGACCTATCGAGACGAACTATTGACATGTGCAACATGCGGTAAAACATTTGTTTATCGGGTTGAAGAGCAGCGCCAGCAGGCGGCATTGGGCTTCGAGCCGGAGACACCCCAACAGTGTACGAACTGTCGAGCGCAGGAAGAGCTGGGACCGGGATTGCGGGCTGGTGTGGTGAAGTGGTTCCGGGAGGACAAACACTTTGGTTTTATCACGCAGCGGGATGGCAGTGATGTCTTTTTCCACAACAGTGGGATCGAGGGCGATGCAGATCAGGTGATGCAGGAAAGCGCGCCGGTCTGGTACGAGGTGATTACGACGGAACGCGGCCCGCAGGCCGTTAACGTCCATCTGCGCGAGTGAATTGTTTGTTTTTCATCAACAGATTAAGCCGATTTGGCAGATTGTCTACTTTTTAGCAATGAAATCTGTTTCATCTGCTCAATCTGTTGATAAAGGATGAGAAACGATCCGATGCGTGTCGCATTGAACGGTTGGTTCTGGGATCGTCCGGAGACGGGGAGCGGGCAATACCTGCGCTATCTGACGGCGGCGCTTGCCGAGGCAGAGCCAACGTCGCAGTTTGTGGTGCTGATGCCCACGCCTTCCGCGTCGGAAGTGGCCTGCGCGCCGAACATTGAATTCTTTGTAGTTCCGGGGAAGAAGACAAATCTTGGCAAGGTGTGGTGGGAACAAGTTCCCCTTCCCAAGGCAGCGCGTCAGCTTGGCGTAGATGTGCTCCATGTACCGTATTGGGCACCGCCAATCCATGCTGGCTTGCCCACCGTGCTTACCGTCCACGATCTCATTCCCCTGTTGCTGAAGCCCTATCGCGGCAGACTACCGGTGCGGTTGTACACCGCCTTTGTGCGCGTTACATCGCCGCGCGCGACGCTAATCCTCACCGATTCCGAAGCCTCGCGAAGGGACATCGTTGAGTACCTCAATGTTTCACCCGACCGCGTACAGACGGTTTACCTGGCGGTGGATCGCATCTATGCGCCGCCTGGCTCAACGGATGAAACAGATGAAGACGGGACTGTAGTCCGTTCACTCCGCTGTGAAGTCTCTGCTGAAGAGGATGCTGCTGTCTTGGCGCAGTTGGGCATCCAGCCGGGATACGTGCTTTACCTGGGCGGATTCGACGTGCGCAAGAATGTGCAGGGGGTGTGCGCGGCGTTTGCGCGCGCGGTGCAAACCGTGCCGGACGCGTGTCTGGTGATCGCGGGAAAGCTACCGGCGGTGGATTCTGAGTTCGCGCCCGATCCTCGCCGTCTGGTGCAGGAGGCTGGCATCCCCGAAGGACGCGTCCATTTCGTGGGCTTCGTCCCCGAGGCGGCCAAACCGGCGCTCTATCGCCAGGCGCGGGTCTTTGTCTTCCCTTCGATCTACGAAGGATTTGGCCTCCCGCCGTTGGAGGCGTTAGCGTGCGGCACGCCTGTCGTGGGTAGCCGCGCCGCCAGCCTACCGGAGGTGGTACGCGAAGGCGGTGTCCTCGTCGATCCTGCGGACGTCGAAGGTATGACCGCCGCGCTCGTCCGCTTGTTGACCGACGACGTCTTCCACGCCGAATTACGCCGTCGCGCTCTTTCACGGGCCGCGCGTTTTACCTGGGAGACGACGGCGCGCGAGACGTTTGCAGCATATGAGAAAGCCGTGAAACTGGCTATGGCTTGAGACTGTGACGGGAGGGTTGGTTGTTATGAATCGTGACGCATACCTTGCCTTGTGGCAACAAGAAGAACGAGTGCCTTTCACCGGGTGGGATTTTTCGTACTTGAAAGGCCGGATGATGGAAGAGCAGCCGCCGTGGTCGTATTCGGCGCGCGCGGCGGAGGTGTTGCAGGGTGCCGCGTCCGTGCTGGATATGGGCACGGGCGGCGGGGAGCGGCTTCTCAGGCTGCGGGAGTACTGGCCGGTCAAGGTCGTCGTGACTGAGGACTATCCGCCGAACGTGCGCCTGGCCCGTGAGCGGCTGTTGCCGTTGGGCGTGCGCGTGGAAGTGGTGGAACTGACCCTCGACGGTGTACTGCCCTTCAATGATGCCGAGTTCGACGTGGTGCTCAATCGCCATTCGGGATTCAACCCGGCGGAAGTGGCGCGCGTCCTGACGCCCGGCGGGACGTTCTTGATGCAGCAGATCGATCCATGGTGGGCATACGACTTGATGGAGGTCTTCCACACAAGCCCACAGTGTCCGGATGAGACGCTCGCCAACTGTGTGACGTGGTTCAAGGACGCCGGTTTAGCGATTGTCACGGCTGAAGACTGGACCGGCAGGTTTACATTCACGGACGTCGGCGCGATTGTGTACTACCTGAAGGCAATACCGTGGATCGTCCCTGGCTTCTCCCTGGCGACGCACCTGGACGGCTTGTTGACGCTTCAAGCCAGACTGGAAAAGGAAGGGGAACTTCGCTTTGCGGCTAAGAAATTTCTCATTGAGGCGCGAAAACCGGCGTAAACCGGCGCGGTTTTTTGTTATTGTAGTGCTGGTCTGCTTCCTGCCAGCTTGCAGAGGAAAGCCTTCTCCATCTACACCGGCTGCGACACCCGCGTCGCTTTTGCCCCCTGGACCTCCCGCGCCTACAGGCATCGTTCCGTCGCCTGTGCCTTCGCCGACCGCGTGGCCGGATGACCCTGCGCGCTGGCAGACGTATCCAAGCCTCAACGATGTGCGTGGTTTGGCCTTCGCTCCCGACGGCGCGCTGTGGGCGGCGATCACCGGCGGCGTGGTGCGCTGGAATTTAACCACGGATACTTTCACGCACTACGGTGTCGCCGATGGTTTGCCATCGGAGATCACGCAGCGTGTCGTCGTGGCGAACAATGGCGAGGTATGGGTGGCTACGTCGGGCGGCGTGAGTCGCTTCGACGGCGCGACGTGGACGACTTTCACCCGCGCCGACGGTCTCCCTGCAGATGTGATCTATGCGCTCGCTCCAGCGCCGGATGGTGCGATTTGGACCGGTACTGAAGGCGGGTTGGCGCGCTTCGACGGAATCTGGAAGAGTTATACGACCGACGACGGTTTGCCGGATGCCTTGGTCTGGTCGGTGGGCGTGGATGCGCAGGGTGTCGTCTGGGCCAGCACCCACGGCGGCGGCGTGGCGCGCTACGATCCGCAACGCGACGTGTGGACGACTTCCGGCGCCGATGCGGGTTTCCCGTATCTGAACGCGCGCGTCCTCGCCATCGCGCCGGACGGGATGCCCTGGCTGCACATCGGCTACGACAATGTCTACCGCTTCGATGGCGAGGCGTGGCAAGTCGCCTATGAAACCAACGGTCAATGGGTGTGCGACATCGCCTTTGCCGCCGACGGAACGCCGTGGCTGGCGACCTGCGGCGGTCTCCACACCGGCGGCGCGGGCCTGGCCTACGCGGAGGGCGGCGCCTGGCGCTACGTGACAACGGCAGAGGGTCTGCTGGATAACACCATAACTGCCGTAGCCATTTCTCCCGCTGGCGTTGTCGCGGTGGGTACGGATCGGGGCATCGGCGTGTACCAGGATGGGTGCTGGCGCACGCTGCGCAGCGGCCCAACGTTGCGCACGGTAACCGCCGTCGCAACAACGGCGGATGCGGCGTGGTTCGGATTTGGCAATACCGACTTCCATTCGGCAGGTGGGGGTGTGGTGCGCTTTGATGGTGCGAATTGGCAGTATCTCACGTACCCGCCGAATTTTCCTGTCAGCGACAATGTGCGTGTGTTGGCCTTCGCGCCCGATGGCGCGCTGTGGGCCGGGGGCGGATGTGGCGTGGCGCGGCGCGATGGGACGGTATGGACTCCCGTTGCGACATGCGAGACTATATCCGGTAACGTCCTTGCCATTGCTTTTTCGTCGCCAGATGTGGTCTGGATGGCGAGCGACTTTGGCCTGTATCGCCTGGCGGACAGCGCGCTCACGGCTTATCCAGGCCGGGCCGTTACTGCGATGACCGTTGCGCCCGATGGCACAGTTTGGCTTGGGCTTAATCCGATAACAGGGGGCGGCCTCACCCATTTCGATGGCACAACCTGGACGACGGACACGGAGAAATTCCCATTGGAATACACCGCGGCGCTGGTCGTAGACGAAGATGGCACAGTGTGGGCCGGCGGCGCGCCGGGCATCGCCCGTTTTGACGGGACAATGTGGACGCTATACACCGAGGTGGATGGATTGTCTCTGAGCGGTACTGTCGCACTGGTTATCGCGCCGGATGATATATTGTGGGCCGCGACCAGCCAGGGGTTAGCTCATTTCGACGGCGTGACGTGGCATCTGGCCGCGGCTTCCGGCTCCGCCACAATCTACGCGTTCTCCTTTGCGCCCGATGGCAGCCTGTGGCTTGGTACGTCAAAGGGCGCAGTGCGCTTTCAGCCAGAGTAATAAAGCAAACCCTTGCGAAGGCTTCCTGGCCTTCGCAAGGGTGTTTGTCACCGCAACGCCGAGCGCTTGCTCGCGCCGTTGTTGGTTGAGAAGTGCTCTTACCCTTCCCGCGTCATAGCCTGTCGAATCGCGCGGACCTCCGCGAGGATGGCGTTCAGCGCCTCAGGCGAAGCCGTAGCCGGCGCTTCTTCCTCGGCGCTCGACGGCGCCATCGCACCACGGAAACGGTGCAACGCGGCGACGACCAACTCATACACCTCTTGCGGGTTCTCCAGACCGACCAGGCTTTGTTCTGGCGCGCCTTGCGTACTGCTCATGCCGGCCGTCTCGATATCCAACGTGCCGATGCCAAGCCAACGGTCGAACAGGCCACGCTTGACCGTCAGGTTCGTCACCGTGCGGAAGGGGACGTGCTTGATCGATTTAGTCACGATGCCTGCGTTCACGATCATCTCATCCTCGTGGATTTCGTAGTGCAGGCTGCGATAGTACGGGCCGGACAGCAGCATCCCTGGCGCCCACCACAGGAGGTTGAGTACGAACGTCACCAGCAGCGTAATCGCCAACGCGCCGATTCCCTCTTCGAAAGCGATCGGCACACCGATAACAAACCCGCAGATCAAAATCACCAGGGCGATCAAACTCAGTGTGACCCGTAACTTCGTCAAGTATTTCGGACTGGGTGTAAATTGTTTCGTTTGCATTGTCGTCACTATTCCTTTCGTTGTTGAAGACCGATTATGCTTCTATTGTACCTAAAATCCGGTTGCTTGTCATCGGCCTGGCGGCTAAATTCACAATGTACTTGCGGACAATAAAGCACCGCCTCTTGTTGTCATTACCCACGCCCTGAAGTAAAATGAGATCAAGAAAGACAAATGGGTGGTGATTCCCGATGAAACAAGGTTTATCAGTCCGATGACCCCCGATCTCGTTCTTGGCATCGACAGCAGCACCACCGCGTGCAAAGCGATTGTGTGGGACGCGCGCGGCGCGCCTCTCGCCGAAGGCCGCGCCGCGTTGCCTTTGTCGATGCCGCGTCCAATCTGGCACGAGCAGCCCGCCGAAGCGTGGTGGGAAGCGTGTGTGCAGGCCGTGCGCGCGGCAGTTGTCCAGTTGGAAGCCGGTCGCATTGCCGCTTTATGCATTTCCCCGCAACGTGAGACGTTTGTGCCTGTCGATGAAACGGGCACACCCTTGCGCCCCGCTATTGCGTGGATGGATGAGCGCGCCCGCGATCTCTTGCCCGTTATCGACCGGGAGTATGGCGCGGAGCGCATCCACCGCGAAACCGGCAAGCCGCTCTCCGGCAATCTCACGCTCTGCAAGATCGCCTGGCTGCGCGCGCACGAACCCGACGTTTTCGCGCGCACGGCGAAGTACTTGGACGTTGCCGCGTTCCTCACCTACAAGCTGACCGGCCATGCCCGCACGGGGCGGGGCTGCGCTGATCCCACCGGCCTGTTCGATATGCGCACGAACACTTGGAACGCCGATCTGCTGGACTACCTCGGCTTGGACGTGGCGCAGATGCCGGAAACCTACCCGCCCGGCGCGGTGTTGGGAACGGTGACGCTGGAAGCTGCTGTGTTGACCAGCTTGTCTGTTGGTCTGCCGGTCGTCGCGGGCGTCGGGGATGGACAGGCCGGCGGACTGGGTGTGGGCATCACCCGGCCGGGACAGGCGTATCTCACTCTGGGCACGTCCGTCGTCTCCGGGACGCACGCGGACGTCTACGTGACCGACCGCGCCTTCCGCACGATGGTTAGCGCCGTTCCCGGCAGCTACAGCCTGGAGACTGTGCTTCTCGGCGGCGCGTATACGATTTCGTGGTTTGTGGAGAAGATGGCAGAATCGGCGAATCAGCGAGTGAGCGAATCTGGAATCATGAATCATGAATCCGGGATTGAAAATTGGTACGGTGAGGCCATTGCCTGCATTCCACCGGGCGCGGAGGGGCTGATGCTTGTGCCTTACTGGAATTCGGCGATGAATCCGTATTGGGATGCGGCGGCGAGTGGGATTGTGGTGGGGTGGCGCGGCGTTCATACGCGGGCACATCTGTACCGGGCGATTTTGGAGGGGATTGCTTTCGAGCAGCGACTGCACACGGAAGGCGTGGAAGCGGCGCTGGGCCAACCTGTGGAAAGCTACGTCGCTATGGGCGGCGGCGCGCAGAGCGAGCGTTGGCTCCAAATCATCGCCGACGTGACGGGCAAGCCCGTCTACCGCGCTGTCGTGACCGACGCGGCGGCCCTCGGCGCGGGCATCCTCGCGGCGACCGGGGTAGGGCTGTTCACCGATGTGCGCGCGGCGGCGAAGGCGATGACGCGCATCGCGCCGGAGCCGTTCGTGCCTGATGCGGGGCGACACGCGTTTTACTCGCAGTTGTATGCCGAGGTCTACCGCGCGCTGTTTCCTGCCGTGCAGCCGTATTTGCAACGGTTGACCGCGCTGGCTGAGCTTGCCGACCACGAATCGGGAAACGAATAAACGAATCCAGGTCTTGGCTAAACGACGAACTCGCGTCAGCCAGGCGACCATTCGTTTATTCGTTAAAAATTCGTGGTCGGCCTACGTACTTGACTCATTACTCCGTTTGATCCGTTCAATCCGTTGAGGAGGTGACAAGAATGACAAGAACCATTCAGAGTGTAATTGACATAATTCTTCAGACAGTTCCCGGCGCGCCGTTGCCAGAGACGGTGGACACGTTCAAGACCGGCGATCCGGCGCAGCCTGTGACCGGCATCGTGACGACGTTTCTCGCCAGTTGCGCCGTGATCCAACGCGCGGTGGAACTGGGCGCCAACCTCATCATCACCCACGAACCGACCTTCTACAATCACCTGGACGAGATCGAGTGGCTGGCGAACGATCCCGTCTACCAGGCCAAGCGCGCACTGCTGGACGAACACGGCATCGTCGTGTGGCGCTTCCACGATCACTGGCATATGCACAAACCGGACGGCATTATAACCGGCGCCGTGCAGGCGCTGGGGTGGGCGTCGTACCGGGGAGAGGGCGATTTGCCGTTCTTCACCTTGTCGGAGACCACGGCTGGCGCGTTGGCGGTGGAATTGAAGGCGAAACTCGGCGTCGACACGGTGCGCGTGGTGGGCGATTTGGCGATGCCATGCCGCCGTGTGGGGTTGATCGTCGGCGCGTTGGACGACCGCTGGCAAATCGGCTTTATGAGCGAGCGGCAGGATATGGACGTGCTCATCTCCGGCGAAATCAACGAGTGGGAGACCTGCGAATACGTGCGTGATGCGATTGCCCAGGGGCGTAAGCTGGCGCTGATCGTCGCGGGCCACGCCAACACCGAGGAGCCGGGGATGGCTTACCTCGTCGAGTGGCTGCGCGCGCGCATCCCCGATGTCCCGATTGCGCACGTGCCGGTCGGCGATCCATTCACTTTTGTTTAAGCTGTGGCGGGTAAAAATCTCCGCTTTATTTCCGCACCGGAATATCGGCTAAAAGTATAACATTGTTCTCTGTGTCAGGGATCGTCAGTCGTTCCAGGGTGATAAAATCGTACATACCCACCCCTAGCCGGTACTTACCTGATTCGGTGGATGGATCGATGGTCAGTGTATGTTTATCGATCAGGATTTCTCCGGTGACCCAGGAAAATGTGGGGCACTCGCTGGCGCAGGGTGGACCGTCGTGTTGCCCTGCCAGTTGTCCGTCTGGTCGATAGAGATGGACAAAAACGGTATATCCGTGTGTTGGTGCGGCTGTGGCTTGCCAGTACAACGTGACTTCGAGCGCGTCGCCTGGATGTTGCTCCCCTACCGGCGCGAGGCTGTAGCCTAGCAATTGCACCCCGTCCGCCAACGTCTGTAGGTGTGGATAGGGAATGTCGGGAGCGGTGAACGTTCGCGCGTGGCCGCCAATCTCTACCGAACGACAAGCGACCCTGGATGCTGGCACGTCCTCCGCTTGTGTTGCCGGGATCAGGTCCAGCGTGACGCCGTAGATGCCTTGTGTCAATTCCCTGGGGATAATGGGGTCATGTGCGCTGCGCACCGGTTCGCCAGGTTGCCAGTGCGATGTGGGATGGAGCGTTGTTAACAGCGGCTCAATCGTTGTGTGACGCACCGGCCCGGAACAATTATCCTGATGCCATTGAAAACGGACTACGTAGTCGGCGCGCGGTGTGTCAATCGTATACCAATGCAGGGTTGTGCTGAGCCGTTCGCCGGGTCTGGCTAGACCGATCATTAACACTTCTCCTAATGCAATTTCGTCCGCCAAGCCCAAAAGGGTATGTGAGGCTGGAGGTGTTACCACCGGAGCACCAGTAACCTGGAGCGGACTCAGTAACGCACTGGTCATGACTTCACCGGTTGACAGATGGTAGGGCAGTTTTTGCCCATTCTTCTCGATGCTGAAATCGGGATAAAGCACGACCGGCGGGATGTACGCTGGCATAGAAAATACCATCGTCTGAGCTACCACCGTTCCTGAAATCCAATCCCATGGTGCATAGGCCAGCAAATTCTCACGCTTGTCCCAGACATCGCCATGTACATCTCTCAGTGTGAGATTGGCCCATAACGGCGCACTGCCATCCATCTCAAAAGTTTGTGGCACGCGCCAGTAGGCCACAAATGTTACAGTTTGAGCGCGTTCCGCTTGTGCTGGCAAATCATAACCAAGCATAGTTAGCGTATTTTTGAATTGTCCTTGTAATGCTGTTTGCGGTGTCCAAGGGAGGTTCCATTCGCGATTAGCTGGGATATGCAGGCTCGCTGATTCCAGATTTCCGTCTGTTGAGCGGGTCATGGTTAAGTTGTCTGCCAACTGCGCCCAGGGCAGGAAAATGGTCTCCGGTGGTAAGGCATCGTCGAAGAAATAGAACAAATCTCTTTGCGCCGTAGTGGCTGGCGGGAAGACCAATGCGCGCCGTCCTACAAACCATTGAATGGGACCTTCGTAGCGTGTTTGATACAGCACCATATTTCGACATAAATCAGCGGCGTAATCACAGCCTACGAACACTTGGGCGTTCTCTGGCAGCGGTAGGTGTGCATCCAAAGCGGCACCAATCTGCGCGAGGCCTGCGTCATAAATCTTACGGGTGCGGGGATGCTGCGCCCATTCGATAAAATAGGCTTGACCATCGCGTGTTGCAACAAGCAGAAGGCCCAGGCAGACTGCCCACCCAAACCAATGTCGGCACTGACGCATAGCGATGTGTGCACTTGGGCGCAGACCGTGGTCATCAAGCCATTGCCACAGTGCATCGATAGCTAGCGCGGGGAAAACATAGATAGGGGTTTGCGCTCCTGTCGCACGTAAAAATGAAGGTGCACCGATCGAAAATATACTTGGCGCTAACATCACGCCGGTCCAGATAAGAAGCAATTGATAACGCGGTTCACGTATCCGGGATAAGGCTAGAAGCACACCTGCATAGAAACACAATCCTGTTCCCCAATCCATTAGTGGGCGACCAGATACATTGTAGTACCAATCTCCCTCTCCACGAAACGTGAACATCCCCAGTGTATTGATGAAAGATTGCCAGAGTGGCCGAAGATTTCCGCTCCAAAAGCTTTGTAAGACATTGTCGAGTTCCTTGATGCGCTGGTTCACCAACTCTGGGTGCTGCATGCTATAGCGCCCAAATGGGGCAAAGATAAGCAGCGCAAGACCACAGGCAAGCAACAGCCCGCTCCACACGCGCCTCCGGGCTACGCCCTCCCAGGGGCGTCGTGTGCTCAACACAACGCAAATGCTTAACCATAGCAGCGGGACCACTGCGAAGAACCGTCCGGGAATGTACGTATAGGTCAGGATGCCTAATGCTACACCGGTTACTATCCACCACCGCCAACGCCGTTCGTGCAAACCGCGCCACAGCGCGTATAGACACAGCGCTTCCCACGGGGGCATCGAGATAGCACGTAAGCCAATGCGGCTGGTAAAGATTGGCCAGAACGAGATGCTCATTAGTCCTACAGTAAGTAAAGCCGAGCGTTCATTCCACAATCTTTTTACCAGTACATAGGTAAACACCAGGGTGGCCATTCCACAAAGAATGGCTGGCAGGCGGATGCTAAATGTGTTTGCGCCCCATATCTTGACGCAAAGTGCCATCAGATAAAAAAAGAATGCTTCGCGCCCATAGTTGTTGGTGAAAAATACTGGCAAGCGTTCCCATTCCCACATAGCCATAGCATCGGTGCCATTCATACTTTCATCGCCGCTAAGTCCTGGTGGAATTCTGACAATGCCAACAGTACGCAGCGAGAGGGCTGCTAGTAAAAGGACGATGAGCAATACTTTTTTCATTATTGCAATGTGGCTATTCTTTTGCATGTCAAACAAATGGTTTTTGCTGTCTTGCCAAGATTCATCATCATTATACCATGTGTCTCCAGAGTGCGTTTTAGTGGACGGCAACTTTGTATTCGGAGATGTGTCATGAGGAAACTCACCCTTGTATCGGTATTGGAAGCTCTAGCTGTTTACATCGACGAGATGCAGCACTGGCAAATCGCCGATCCCGCGCATCCGCAGTGCGGTGGCCTGATTTACCCGGATTACGGCATCGCAGACGCGATTTACTCGGCGCACTTCGTGGTGGGATGTGCGTATCTGGCGTTGGGGACGGGCGATGAATCCCGTCTGGCGCGCGCGGCGCAGGCCGCCGATTTCATGCTGCGGGCGCGGAGGCCGAGCGGCAACATCGACCTGCTCTCCGTCAACTACGATTCCGCGCCGGATACCGGCTTTGTGGTGCAGCAGGTGTGCGCTGTGATCGAGTTGGCGCGTGCGCGAGCTGTCGATAGTCCGGCGTGGCGCGCGCTCTTGGAGCGGTTGGAACAGTTCGTGCGCCGCGCCGTCGCGGGGATGCTGACCGGCGGCTTTCACACGCCGAACCACCGTTGGGTGATCGCGTCGGCGCTGGTGCAGGCTCACGCGCTCTTCCCCGATCTGGATGTGGCATCAACGGTGGATGCCTATCTCGCGGAAGGCATCGACGTGGATGCGGAAGGGCTGTTCATCGAGCGCAGTATCGGCGTCTACGATGCGGTGAACGATCGCTCGTGGCTGCTCATCGCCGAGCGCCGCGACTGTCCGGAGACGCTGGACGCCGTGGCGCGCAACCTCGATCTCGATTTGCGTTTCCTCCACGCTGATGGAACTGCCGAAACGGGCCTTTCCCGCCGTCAGGACTACGGCACGCGCACCGTCCCGCTCGGCCTGGCGCACTGTTATTTGCTCTACAATGCGCTGCGCCCCACGCCGGTCTACGTTCAGGCCGCACAAATGTTGTGGGAGAAGAGCGACGCACCGGCAGGGCATCTCCTGTGGTTGGCGTATCCGCTGCTCAAGTACGGCGATCCCGAACTCACCGATGCTGTTCTGCCCGATAGTTTCACACTGTACATGCCGTTGAATGGTATTTGGCGGACGCGACGTGGTCTGTTGAGCGCGTCCGCGTTCCGCAACACCACGCGGCTGTTCTCGCTGGTCTACGGGAAGGCGGAACTGAGCAGCGTCAAAATCAGCCAGACGTACTTTGGCCACAACACCGGGCGCTTCATCAGCGACGACGTGACTGCGACCGAGGACGGCGTCATCCTACGCTCCGAGGGACGCAGCAATCCGCGCCGGCCCGGCTATGAATTGCCGTTGGGCTATCCCATACCGCCGGAGCGATGGACGGCGATGCTTGAGGAGCGAGACCTGCGTCGCTTGCCCCCGCCGTTGTCCACGTTGACGATTCGAGAAGTAGACGGCGGCTTTGACGTGTGCTATCAAACGCTCGATGGGCTTGACGGTGTCGCGGCGCAGGTGGCTTTCGACTTCCCGCCTGGCGGCGTGTGGGAGACGGGCGACATAGCGACCCGTCCGCAAGCGGGGCAGGTGTTGTTCTTAAAGCAAGGTTATGGTATGATGCGATATGGACATGATGTCATTCGCATTGGGCCGGGCGCCCACGCCCACGGAATGTGGGCCATGCGCGATGCCGAACTTGCGCCCGATCACGTCCGCGCCCTGTTGACCTTTTTAACGCCGGTGGACATCACCCTACAAATCCGAGTACATCAAGGATCTTAACCACGAATCTACACGAATTTTCACGAATAGCAGAAATCAGTGTCGATTCGTGAAGATCCGTGATTCCTATAGCGGAGGACCTATGAAACTTTGTATGATCGGCAATCGCGGCGGACACGACAAGCACGTGTGGGATGCCTTGCCCTATTTGCCTCACGTGCAAGTGGTGGGGATCGCGTCCGGCGCGCCGGAGGACGATGTCACACCCTGGCTAAGGCACTGCGACGCGCTGGGCTTCACCCCCGAAGTCTTCACCGATTATCGGCAGATGTTGGACCGGCTTCAGCCGGACATCGTGACCGTCTGTGGCCCGTTCGAGCTGCACGCCGAAATGGCGGCGGAAGCGCTGCGGCGCGGCAGCCACGTCTTTTGCGAGAAGCCCGTCGCCCTCACATTCGAGCAACTGGCGATGCTCAAGACAACGCATGCAGCGTCTCCCGGCCTGCATCTCGCCACGATCATGAACCTGCGCTACGATCCGGCCTTCTATACCGCGTGGCGCGCCGTGCGCGACGGCGCGATTGGGACGGTGCGCCTGATCAACGCGCAAAAGTCGTACCGGTTGGGCCACCGTGACGGCTACTACCACGACCGGGCAACCTACGGCGGCACGATCCCCTGGATTGGCGTCCACGCTTTCGACTGGATTGCCTGGTTCAGCGGGCAGGCTTTCACCTCTGTCTACGCGACGCACTCGACGCACTACAATCAGGGCAACGGCGACCTTGAGGTATCGGCGCTGTGCCACTTCACGTTGACCAACGAGGTCTTTGCCTCCGCCAGCCTCGATTACCTGCGTCCGTCGACCGCGCCCTCCCACGGCGACGACCGCGTGCGCATCATGGGAACCGATGGCGCAATCGAAGTACGCGGCGGGCAAGCCTACCTCATCAACGCCGATATGGAGGGTGAAGCCGTGTTCTCCGTTGCCTGCGACCGGCAAATCTTCCAGGATTTCGTGGAACACATCGAAGGCAAGACCACGGCGATCCTCACCGCGGATGACGTCTTCGCCGTCACCGAAGCCAGCCTCCTCGCCCGCCAATCCGCAGACGAAGGCCGCGTGATGACCTTTGGCAGCTAACTTGAAGCTGGATACTGGATTCTTGATTCGCTGATTCTTTCATTCGCTGATTCAGGAGAGGTTGCCCAATGAAGAAAAAAGAAGTGACTATCGCGATGGTGGCCTTGGGGGGCTATGGGAATTCGTACCTGCCGGAGTTATTCAACGCTTCGGCGGAGCACAATGCCCGTTTCGTCGCCGGCATCGATCCGAATCCGGTCGCCTGCCGGTTTCTGGACACGTTCAAAGAGACCGGCGTGCCGATTTACCCCGACCTAGACAGCTTCTACGCTGCATCCTCGGCGGATCTGGTGGTCCTCTCGCCGCCGATTCACTTGCACCTGCCGTTTGTGCAGAAGGCGCTGGCACACGGGTCGCATGTCCTCTGCGAAAAACCCGTCACGGCGACGGTGCAGGATGCCTGGGCGATGGCCGAGGCGCAGCGCAAGGCCGACCGTCTGGTGGGGATCGGCTACCAGTGGTCGTTCTCGCCGGCGATTCAGGCGCTCAAGCGCGATGTGATGGACGGCGTCCTGGGCCGTCCGTTGCGGATGCGGACGAGGTTGTTCTGGCCGCGTGGCGACGCATACTACGGACGCAACACCTGGGCAGCGAAGCTCAGAGCGCCCAACGGCGCGTGGATTCTCGATGGCCCGGCCCACAACGCAACGGCGCACTACCTGCACAACTGCTTCTACATCCTCGGCGAAACGCGTGAGACGAGCGCCTGGCCCGTGGATGTGCAGGCCGAACTGTACCGCGCCAACCCGATTGAAAACTATGACACCGCCGCCATACGCTGTCATACTGCGGATGTCGCCGCAGGAAGCGGGGTCGAAATCCTATTCTACACCGCGCACCCCGTCCCCAATAACATCGGCCCGATCTTCAGCTACGAATTCGAAAACGCCGAAGTGATCTACCAGGCGTACAATGAGTCCATATTCGCGCACTTCCGCGATGGCAGCGTGAAGGACTACGGCAATCCCTATGATGGGCAGATCGAGAACAAGCTATGGCAGGCTGTGGATGCGGTGCGAACCGGCGCGCCGATGGTGTGCAGCATCGAAGGCGCGATCCCCGAAGTGATGTGTACCAACGGCGCGCAGGAGTCGATGTGGGAGATTGCCGAATTCCCAAAAGAGACGCTGCGCGTTCGCCTGGACGTCGAACGGGACGACCGCCTGACCTGGGTCGAAGGCTTGCAAGAAACGTTCGAGGCGTGCTACGATCAAGGCGTCTTGCCTTCCGAATTGGGAACGGTTCCCTGGGCCAGGCCCGGCGACCTGATCGACTTGCGCGATTACCGCGAGTTCCCGGCTTTTCATTGAGAATGAGCGAATGGAGAATCGGCGAATGAACGAACCGGCAACCGGCGTCGATGACGCACTGGTGGATGTATCCGTGGCGCGGAAGTTACTGGATGAACCATTAGCGGTGCAGCAGGTAGATTTGCCGGATTTCTTTCCGGCGTTGTCCAGATGTACCGAGGTAGATGTTATTGCTATAATCGAGTCGTAGCTTAGCGAGGGTTATATGGACAGAGTTTTGCCATTTCTCGCGGCCTTTCTCTTTGCGGCAATTGTTGCTGTCATCGGCGTTGTCATTGTTTACAAAGCACGCAAATTCTGGAAAATACTAGGCCTGTCAGTTATCTTGGGAGCTTGCATTTTCCCCTGTGCTTTTTGGTTCTTTGGAACCACTATTCATCAGTCTTGCAGACTTCGGCAATTTCATAAGGCGTTCAATCAGTTTTCTCATCCTGTAGATACAATTATGGTTGATTCGCTTCAAGATACGCCAGGTTATGCGTCGAATTACTGCGCATACTTTGTTGGTGAGTTGAGAACATATTCAGGTGAAAAACAGGAGATCATCGATTTCTATTCAAATCAAGACGTACCCCCTCTCATAGACGGCGGGAACATTTACATCGTTTTTATCGAAGACCAAAGTTTTGGTGTTGCTGTTCCTGTGTATGAGGATGACCATTGGCGGCATTATGATGAGGATGCACAGAGTAACGCTTTCTGGCTTTGGGAATTATCTCCTTCTGCTTTGAGTGAAACGCCTCACTACATAGTATATTTTACTTATATTGGGGATTATTATTTTGATTACAGATGTCATTGACAATGTTGTATGCAACAGGAAAGGGTGATTAATGATTCTCAAGGCCAACACTATTCCCGTTGTCAACGGCCGCCGCCCCTACGACCTCGGCGACCGCGAAATCGCCGTTCACCACTTCGTCACGCGCGAGACAACGCCGGAGAATCCGTTCACACCGCACAAGCACGCGGTTCCGGAGCTGTGGTTCATCATCGAAGGCGAGGCGCTGGTGACGCTGGATGGCGTCGAGCATCCCGTCGAGAGCGGCGATTTGATCGTCATCGACCCGTGGGTGGAGCATGGCCTGCGCGCCGAGAAACAGGCGACGTGGATTTGTTTGGGATAGGGAGTATGGAGTAGGAAGTAGGGAGTACGGGGAAAACATACTTCTTACTTCTTACTTCTTACTCCTTACTCCTTACTCCTTACTCCTTGCTCCACGAGGAACACAATGCTTATCACAATCACAACAGACTTTGGCACGCGCGACGGCTACGTGGGCACGATGAAGGGCGTGATCGCGGGGATTGCGCCGGATGTGCCATGCATCGACATCACACAGGAGATTCCGCCGCAGGATGTGCGCAGCGCGGCCTACGTGCTGTGGACGGTGCTGCCGTACTTCCCGCCGGATAGCATCCACATCGTCGTGGTGGATCCGGGCGTGGGGACGGCGCGGCGGCCTATCGCGGCGCGGACGTCGTGGGGGACGCTCGTAGGGCCGGATAACGGCGTCTTCTCCTACGTGTGGGAGGCCGCCCCACCCACACGCATCGTTGAACTGGCAAATCCCGCCTATCGCAACGTGGCAGTGAGCAGTACCTTCCACGGGCGCGACATCTTCTCGCCGGCGGCGGCGCATCTGGCGCGCGGCGTCCCGTTGGACGAATTCGGCTCGGAAGTCACCGATCCGGTGCGCCTGCCCGCGCCGGTCCTCACCGTGACCGAGTCCGTGATCGCCGGTGAGGTGATCTACATCGACCATTTCGGCAACGTCATCACCAGCATCGGACGGCTGGTCTGGGATGGCGCGCTGTTGGCCCTCGATCCGGCGTTCGGCGAAGTCCCGTCAGGGATCATCAACGCCGGACGCGTCCGCGTCATCGCTGCCGGGCGCGACCTCGGCCCCGTCCGCCGCACCTACGGCGAAGTCGCGACGGGCGAACCGCTGGCCCTCGTCGGGAGCGAAGGACTGCTCGAACTTGCTGTCAATCGTGGTCACGGCGTGCAAGTGTTAGGCCTCGCAATCGGCGATCCCGTCGAAATCGCACTGCGCTGAACTGTTTACGAATCATGAATCATGATTCACGTATCACGCATCACGAAAAGGAGTTACTGATGAACGACTGCTTTGTCATAAGAGGTGGTGTGCCCCTCCGGGGAGAGATTTTTCCGAGCGGTAACAAAAACGCCGCGTTGCCCACGCTGGCGGCGACGTTGTTGACCGACGAACCGGTCATCTTGCGCAACCTCCCGGCGATCCGCGATGTAGAGGTGATGGCGGAACTGCTGCAAATCCTCGGCGTAAGTGTCGAGCGGCTGGATGCCAAGACCTGGAAGCTGCAAGCGCAGCAGGTCTGTATGCCGTCGAATGACGTGGATCGTGAGTTATTCCGCGCCATTCGCGGCTCGATTACGATCGCCGGGCCGCTCCTGGCGCGCTTGTGTGACCTCTCTCTCCCAGCACCGGGCGGCGACATGATCGGGCGTCGCCGGGTGGACACACACTTCATGGCTTTCCAGGAACTCGGCGCAGAGGTGGGGGTGGACAACGGCAGCTTCGTCCTCAAGGCCGATCATCTCACGGGAGCCGACATTTTGCTCGACGAGGCCAGCGTCACCGGCACAGAAAACGCGGTGATGGCTGCTGTCCTCGCTGACGGAATGACCACCCTCCGCAACGCTGCCTCCGAGCCGCACGTGCAGGATCTCTGTCACATGCTCAATGCGATGGGCGCGAAGATCAACGGTGTTGGCACGAACACACTGGTGATTGATGGTGTGAAGCGTCTGCACGGTGTGGACTTCACCATTGGCTCCGACCACATCGAAGTGGGCAGCTACATCGCGCTGGCAGCAGCGACGCGCGGCGAGCTGCTCATCCGCAACGCCGTGCCCCAACACCTGCGGATGACATTGATGCACCTGGAACGGTTGGGCGTCACCGTTGAGATCCGCGGTGACAACATCTTCGTACCCGCGCAGCAGTCGCTGAAGATCGTCCCTGACATGGGCGGCGCGATTCCCTCGATTGCGGACCAGCCGTGGCCGGCGTTCCCGGCGGACTTGATGAGCATCGCACTCGTCCTGGCGACGCAATCTGACGGCGTGATCATCTTCCACGAAAAGATGTTCGAGAGCCGCCTGTTCTTCGTGGACAAGCTCATCCCGATGGGCGCGCGCATTGTCCTGTGCGATCCGCACCGCGCGCTGGTCTACGGCCCCTCGCGCCTGCACGGCGACGAGATGGAAAGCCCCGACATCCGCGCGGGCATGGCGATGCTGATCGCCGCCCTCGCCGCCGAAGGCACCAGCACGATCTTCAATATCCGCCAGATCGACCGTGGCTACGAGCGCATCGAAGAAAAACTCCGCCCCCTCGGCGCCCGCATCGAACGCCGTCAGGTGGGAGCGTAGTCTCAACGGATTTAACGGATAGAACGGAAGAGACATCCGTTAAAATCCGTTCAATCCGTTGAGGAAATCTTTCTGCCTATGGATGACAAATTCCGCCAGCAGTTGAAACGTCTCGGCGTGGTGAAGGGCCTGAAGGCGCTGCAACCCGCACGCCCGCCGGTTTCTGCCGAACTGCCGCGGCAGGCGAGTTCCGCGCTGCCCGGCGATGAGCTTTCGACCCCGCACGGCCCGGTGTGGGTGGAGAAACGGATGTACCCGTCCATACATCCACACGGACGTTACGCGCTCGGCGAGATGCAGCGCCTTCCTGTGGAGGCGCTGCCGCTTTTTGGCGTGCCGAACCTGGGCGCGCGTCCTGCCTTCCTCGACACAGAAACGACCGGCCTGGCGGGCGGCGCGGGGACATTGGTCTTCCTCACCGGCATCGGCGTGTGGGAAGATGAGCACCTAACGTTGCACCTCGTCTTTCTCCGCAGTCCCGACGAAGAGTTGGCGGCGATGCGCTACATCGAGGACGTGCTGGACAATGCGACCGGCATCGTGAGCTTCAACGGCAATGGCTTCGATCTGCCACTGCTTGAAACGCGCTTCATTCTGAACCGCATGGCTCCGCGCTGGCGGGCGCTTCCGCACCTGGATTTGCTCACCGTGGCGCGGCAGCTCTGGCGCGATCATTTGGAATCCCGCCGTCTGGGCGTGCTGGAGACGGCGATTCTGCGCGTGCAGCGGACCGAGACGGACATCGAATCGTCGCTGATCCCCTGGCTCTACCGCCAATACCTGGATACCGGCGACACCGCCGATATGGTGCGCGTCTTCTACCACAACCGCATCGACGTGTTGAGCCTCGTCTCGCTGCTGGTCCACGTAACACGCATGGTCACATCCCCGGAGCAGATGGCGCTCGCGCCGGGCGAGTGGGCGGGGGTGGGGCGCGTGTACGATCACGTCGGGCGGGAGGCGGAGGCGTTCAAGGCGTGGGAACGGGCGCTTTTGCAAGAGAGCGGGACGCTGAACGAGGACACAGCCGCGCGGCTCTGGTGCGAAATGGCGCTGCGTCATAAACGCTGCGGTGCATGGGAACGGGCATTCGCGCTGTGGGATGATTGGGCGAACTGTCATCCGCTGGCCGTCGACCCGCTGGTGGAACGCGCCAAGTATTACGAATGGACAACTTGCGACCTGCGCGCCGCGCTGTTCGAAACCGACGCCGCCCTCCACCGCGCCGAACGTCATCCCAAAAGCCTCAAGCGCGCGGAACTGCTGTCCGAACTCCGGCATCGTAAAGACCGCCTGGAACGAAAGCTGGCAAGTGGAAGAATCAGCGAATCAGCGAATGAAGGAATGAGCGAGGGATGAGAATTTTACCACGAATCTCCACCAATAAAGAAAAATTAGTGAGAATTCGTGTAGATTCGTGGTTCATGAATGAGGGAGGAAGATAATGCGTTTGTTGTTGGCGACACACAATCAGGGGAAGCGCCGGGAGTGGCGGGCGCTGTTGGATGGGTTGGACGTCGAACTGTTGCTGCCCGATGACTTGGGCTTGCGCGACGACGTCGAAGAGACTGGCGAGACGTACACGGAGAACGCGCTCATCAAGGCGCGGGCGCTGGCAACAGCCTCCGGGCTGCCCACGCTGGCCGACGATTCCGGTCTGGAAGTGGATGCGCTCGAAGGCGCGCCGGGCGTGCGTTCCGCACGCTATCACCTCGGCGCGGACGAGGTGCGCTACCGGGCGTTGCTCAAAGCGTTGGACGGCGTCCCTTTGGAGCAGCGGGGCGCGCGCTTTCGCTGCATCGCGGCGCTCGTGATTCCCGGCGAAGCGGACGGCGCCCGCGAGTTCATTACCGAAGGCGTCTGCGAAGGCGTGATCAGTTTCGAGCCGCGTGGTAAAGAGGGCTTCGGCTACGATCCCGTCTTCTACCTGTTCGAGCACTCCTGCACGATGGCGCAGCTCACGGAGGAGGAGAAGAACCGCATCAGCCACCGCGCTCGCGCTGCACAGGCGATGCGTCCGATTCTGGAGGAGGCCCGGCCCTGAAGAGGCCGGGCCAAGAGGGCAAAGCCCCTGCGGGGCTACAATGCAGCCCGTAGGGCTTTGTTCTTTTTGCGCGAGGGGTTCAGCCCCGCGCTTTCGTGGATAAGCGAGAAAACGATGCTACAGAAAATCCAGTCAATGAAGCTCGAACCACCCATTCTGCTGGCGACCTTGCTTGCTGCCTGCCTGGGCGGCGCTGCGGCATGGGCAACGACGGGCGTGTTTTCCATTGGTTTGTTTATCATCGTCGCGGCGCTTGGCGTTGCGGTGCAGGTGGGATTTTGTCGAACCACTCCTTACCTATCGGAGGCCGTGCTTGTGCTGTTGCCGGTAGCTCTGTATTGGATACAGACCAGACAGTTGGACGGAGCGCCGATCTGGAGTGCGTTTGTGATTGCGTTCCCATGGTCTTATGGTTTTCGAAAGGTATTGCGCAGACAGACTTCAGTTCGCCGTATGAGTGTGCGGCTTTTGTTAACTATCTATGGGCTGTTGTTGGTCGGCGTGGTGGTTGGCGGCGTCCCTGTGTGGGGGTTGCTGTGTCTGTTATCCGCGCCGTTGGCCTGGCACGCGTACAAATCGGCGGACTCAGAACTCTCCAAGGAGTGGGCGGTAGTCACAGGGATGTTCCTCGTGGCGGGGTATCTGATCAAGGGGTTGATTCGGTAAGGAGGCAAAGACCATGAAACGATGGCTATATCTATTCATGGCTGTTTTGATCGGCGGCGTATGTCTCGTCGCTGTGTCTTGTACCGGCAAATCTCCGGGCCCCGCAAGCGTGGACACGCTCATGTTGCCAGAATTTCCTATGGCCCCGGGAACGACGTGGGTGTACACCTACATCCCTTATGAGCCGCTGGAGTCCAATCCACGGGAGATTGTGACGGCGACCTACGTGCTGACCGAAACCGTGGTGGAAACGACGGCGGCAGCGCCTTATCTCTTCGTGCGGATGCGGCGGGATGCAACCCTGGTTTCGTCGATGCCGTTGACGGCCCACTCGTTACCTGCCAGTGACTTTTGGTATGTCATCAGCGGCACGTTGGTGTTCGAGGAATTCCAGGCGCAAGACGCTAAAACCTTCGATCCCGTCGCCTCGCGCCTTTCTTACGCTTTCCCATTGATCGATGGCAAACAGTGGTGTCCGTTCCTGGACGACCCAGAGAATCCCGATAAACCCGAAGTCCTTTATTGTGAAGCGAATGGGCTGCGGACCGCCGTGGCGATAGGGGCTTATGAGACGCCCGCCGGCAGTTTCACGGATTGCTACGAAATCAGTGAGGCGTTCCTCAGCGGCGGGGTCATCCGCCAGTTCTGCAACGGCGTTGGCGTTGTGGCTACCTGGTACGATCACGGGGGAACACGCTTTGGGTTCGAGCAGACGCTTGTCGATTACATAATGCCGTCGCCATAGTTGAGTCGTGCAAAGATGACAGTCTTTCGTATCAGAGAAGCGTGTAAAACCGATTTTGTCGGCATAGCCAAAGTGCGTGTGGATACCTGGCGGGTCGCATACAAGGGCATTGTGCCTGATGATGTCCTTGAAGGTTTATCTTATCAACACACTGCCGAACGTTGGAGAGAGATTTTCTGGGAAAAGAAACGCCCTGGTGTCGCTGTTTTTGTGACCGAAAATGCGCGGAAGGATATTGTCGGTGTTGCGATTTGTGGCCCAGAGCAAAGTAAGGATCCCGCCTATCAAGGCGAAATCTATGTGCTTTACGTACTTCCCCAGTATCAGAAACAAGGCATTGGGCGCGCGCTTGTCGCTGCCTGTGTTCAACATCTACGACAACAGTTGGCAGCAGAAACGATGCTGATTTGGGCGATGGCTGAAAGCCCTTATCGGAGGTTTTACGAATCTCTTGGCGGAAGAGTAGTTCGTGAGAAATCCAAAGAGATCGGCGGTAAGATGATTTTGGAAGCCGGTTATGGATGGGAAGAGATACATCAGTTCACGATGATGTAAGAGGGGACTTATGATTCATCAGCGGATATTGAGTTGGTGTTCCTATCGCAAAAAAACGCTCCTACTCGGTTTCATTGTGTTCGGTGCAGTCACTCTAATCTGGGGCATCAAGCGTCTGTTTCTTCTCTTTTTAGGTGTTTGTTTTGCGCTTTTGTACGATCCGGAAGGAGTTGCACTGGAAGTAGCGCAACAGTATCTAGACGCGGCATATAATCATCCTACTGCCGTGGAAGAAGAGTTACTCCCCTCTTGTGGCGGACATTGGTCATATGGTTGTCTAGAGTTCCTACAAGGGATAGTTGTAGATTACCCGAAACCATATACGCTAGAAATCGTGTACCGTAACTGGGAGGACGGTTTTTGCGTGATGCCAGACGGTGAAGCAGTTCATTCGTATAAGGGAACTGGAGGCAGAGGGGGGGATGAAGTTGTGATACAAGCGACCTTTTCCAATCAACAGACAGTCATCATCCATACATATGAAGGTTGTGTTGAACAATGTTATGAAGGCTCCTGGCAAATGCCGACTTGTCCAACTTGGTAATTTTTGGCCAGATGCTACAATCAGAGATTTCATACTAAAGTCTAAGGTCGTAGTAGTAGACTATGACAATGGGGAGCAATGTGAATGGATATAGTGATTTTAGAACGCGATCTACGTACCTACCGCCCCACCGGCGCGCCGCCCCTACCGGAAGGCTTCATCTGGCCACGTTACGAAGGGCTATCGGTGGGGAACCTCGCGGGAACGGTGGGGCAGGCGTTGGGCGTGACGCTGCCCGGTATGCTGCCGCCATTGCGCGATGATCTGCTCGACGGCCTGCTGGATGGCGTGCAGCGCGTCGTGCTGGTAGTGATCGATGGGCTTGGTTGGGAACAATTACAGGACGTGATGGCCCGGCGTCCCGACCTCGTCTTTCACCGCTTGGCGGCGCAGGGACGCCTGTGGCCGATCACGACGACTTTCCTTTCGACCACCAACAGCGTTTTGAGCACGATTCACACCGGGCGCTCGCCGGCGGAGCACGGCTTGCTCGCCTACAGCATGTTTCTGCGCGAGTGGCAGATGGCCGTGGAGTCGATCAGCTTCTCGGCGATCCTCAGACCGTTCACCGGGACGTTGGCCGAATGGGGCTTCGAAGCGGAGAAGTTCCTGCCCGTCCCTGCCATTGGGCAATTGCTCGCTGTGCAAGGTGTAGCCTCCTGTGCGCTCACACTTAGTGAGTTTGTCGAGACGCCGCTTTCCCTGATGCACAATCGGGGGATGCAGGATGTGTTCGGCTGCGCGTCGGCGTCTGACTTCTGGCTGAGCTTGCGGCGTATCCTTGAACAGCGCCACGATGAGCGCTGCTTTGTGAGTGCGTACTGGAGCGCCGTGGATACGCTCGCGCACCGCCACGGCCCGCTCGATGAGTCCGGCGATGCGGAAATCGTCTCACTGGCGCTGCTGATGGAAGAAATCTTCCTCAACCGGCTCGCGCCCGCCGCCCGCGAGGGTACACTGCTGCTCCTGACCGCCGACCACGGGCAGATCGCCACGCCGCCTAAATCCGCAATTCTGCTGGACCGGCATCCCGCGCTGCTCAACGCGCTGTTTCTGCCGCCGTTGGGCGAGTCACGCGTGCCCTTCTTCTACATCCGCGAGGGGCAATACGAGACGGTGCGGCAGTATGTAGACGAGCACTTCGCAGGACACTTCATCTTTTTCTCACAGGGCGAACTCCTGCGCAGCGGCTTGCTCGGCCCCGGCGTCCCTTACGTCGAAACGCCACATCGCCTGGGCGACATTGTCGGCATCGCCACCGGCAACGCCCATTTCGCGCGTGCCGCGGAAGTGCTCAAGAAAAAGTCGACGCTCGGTCGCCACGGTGGGTTGACGCCAGAAGAGATGCTCGTGCCGTTGCTGGCCGTGCGGTTAGATTCCTGATTTAAGATTGTGGATTTTAGATTTTGGATGATAGTGGGTGATTTCTTCGCTCATTCGCTGATTCTTAATTCTTGAAGGGGGGTCTCAATGCAAACAATACGTTACGTACTCGTTGGTTTAGGAAATCTGGGTCGTCGCTTCTGTGAAGTGATCGCCGAAAAGGATGCGCTGCTGCGCGAGCGGTACGGTCTGGAACTGGTGCTCGTGGGGGCGGCGGATAGCCGGGGCGCGGCTTACGATGCGAATGGCCTCGACCCGGCGCGCGTCGCGCAGATCAAGCAGGATGGTGGTTCGGTTGGTGCGTATCCCGACGCCGGGCGCGCCGGATGGGATTCGCTGTCGCTGGTCGAAGCAGCGGACGCCGATCTGTTGTTGGAAGCGCTGCCCGTCAATTTGGACAAAGGCGCTGAGCCGGGACTGAGTTGTATGCGGGCGGCGATGCGCAAGGGGATGAACGTCGTTGCGCCGGACAAGGGGCCGCTGGTGCTGGCCTACCGCGAACTGCACGACTTGGCAAGGGCTAACGGCGTGCAACTCCGTTTCGACGGTACGGTCGCGGGCGGATTGCCAGCGATCAACCTGGGCGCGCGGGATTTGCGCGGCGCGGTCGTGGAGCGCATGGAGACTGTGCCCAATCTCGTCACCGGCTACGTGATGGACATGCTCGCCGGCGGCGTTCCGTGGGATGCGGCGCTGGAGCGTGCGCGCGCCGAAGGTGTGCTCGAAGCCGATCCCTCTTGGGATTTGGACGGTTGGGACGCGGCGGCGAAACTCGTCATCTTGACGAACGCCGTGGTAGGCTTCCCCGCTACATTCGACGATGTCACGCGCGCCGGTATTGCGACCGTCAGTACAGAGGCGTTAGTCGCGGCGCGCCAACAGGGGCAGCGTTATCGTCTGCTCGCCCGCGCCGAACGCCAGCCGGACAATGGCTACGCACTCTCGGTCACGCCTACGCCGCTGTCGCCGGATCATCCGCTTGGACGGCTTGGCCTCAAACAGATGGGCGTCGTCTACACCACCGACATCTACGGCGTCATCACCGCGATCATCGACGAGCCGAACCCGATCCCCTCGGCGATGACGATGCTGCGGGATTTGTTGGACATTTACATTTGACAATTCACCTGACTCTCATATAATCAGGTCAACGTAATCCGTCAAAGACGGTGAACGGGAGGAGTAGGCGATTGAGAGAGCAGTTCTCTCAGTCACTGGGAACAGAGAATAGGGTCACCGGCTGAAAGCCCTTGCAGTGACAGATCGTCGAAGGTCGCCCGGGAGTTGAGCGACTGAATTGGGGATGTCCCCCAATAGGTCGCTACGGGATCGCCCGTTATAGCGAGCATTCATCGCTTAGGCCGTGGATGGCAGAGTGCGCCGGTGTCGCCGGCGAATCAGGGTGGTACCGCGAAGGCCCACTTCGTCCCTGGACGGAGTGGGCCTTTTTGTGCGTCAACGGATCGAACGGATTTTAACGGATTCTCTTTCCGTTCTCTCCGTTGAATCCGTTGAGCATTTTGGAGGACTGACATGGCTGCTTTACCGAAACGTTACGATCCGAAAACCGAGGAACCGCGCTTGCAGGCGTTCTGGCAGGCACAGGGCGTGTATCACTTCGGCGCGAACGACGACACGCGCCCGATCTACTCGATTGACACCCCGCCGCCGACCGTCTCCGGTCACCTGCACCTGGGACACGTCTACTCGTACAGCCACCCCGATTTCGTGGCGCGGTTCTGGCGGATGAACGGCTACAACGTCTTCTATCCGATGGGCTACGACGACAACGGCCTGCCCACGGAGCGTCTGGTCGAAAAATGGGAAGGCATCCGCGCCGTCGAGGTGGGGCGCGAGGCATTCATCGAGCGCTGTCTGTCGGTGAGCGAACAGGCGGAGCGGGATTACCAGGCGCTTTGGCAACGGCTCGGCCTCTCGATAGACTGGCGTTACACCTACCGTACGATTGATGCGGAATCGCGGCGCATCGCGCAGCTTTCGTTCCTCGATCTCTACCGGAAGGGCCTGGTCTACCGCAAAGAAGCGCCCGCGATCTGGTGCCCGGAGTGCCAGACGGCGATTGCCCAGGCCGAACTGAGCGACCTCGACCGCGAAAGCACGTTCTACACGCTGGCGTTTGCGCTGGAAGATGGCAGCGTGTTGGAGATCGCCACCACCCGCCCGGAACTGCTGCCCGCCTGTGTGGCGGTCTTCGTTCACCCCGACGACGCGCGTTACGCGGCGTTGGTCGGCAAACAGGCGCGCGTGCCGTACTTCGATCAGTGGGTGCCGATCCTGACCGATCCCGGGGCCGACCCGGAGAAGGGCACGGGCGCGGTGATGTGTTGCACCTTCGGCGATGCGGCGGACGTGGCGTGGTGGTACACGCACAACCTGCCGCTGCGCGTTGCGCTGGACCGCGCCGGGCGGATGACCGATCTGGCGGGCGACTTCGCGGGACTGCTGTCGCGCGAAGCCAGGCAGCAGATTGTGGCGGCGCTGGCAGAGCGCAGCCTGCTCCTGGACGAGCGCCCCACCGCGCAGTCGGTGCGCGTCCACGAGCGGTGCGACACGCCGGTCGAGTACATTGTGGCGTCGCAGTGGTTCGTCCGCGTGCTCGACTTCAAAGACGAGTTTTTGGCCTCCGGCGCGCAGGTGCGCTGGCATCCCGATCACATGGAAACCCGTTTCCGCGAGTGGGTCGAAAACCTCAACTGGGACTGGTGCATTTCCCGCCAACGCTACTACGGCGTGACGTTCCCGGTCTGGTACTGTGACGCCTGCGGCGCGGTGATCCTCGCCGCTGACGACGAACTGCCCGTAGACCCAACCACGCGCCCGCCGTCTCAACCGTGTGCCTGCGGCAGTACATCCTTCACGCCGGAGACGGACGTGATGGATACCTGGGCTACGTCATCGCTCTCCCCGCAGATCGTGGGGCAGTGGTTGGCGAACCCGGCGCTCCACGCGAAGGTCTACCCCTTCTCACTGCGCCCGCAGGCCCACGAAATCATCCGCACCTGGGCGTTTTACACGATTGTGAAGTCGCACCACCACTTCGACGCGACGCCGTGGACTGATGCGGCCATTTCGGGGTGGGGGCTGGCCCCGGAGGGCGCGGGCAAAATCAGCAAGAGTCGCGGCGGCGGGCCGATGCCGCCGATGGAGATGCTCGAACAATATTCGGCGGACGCCGTGCGTTATTGGACATCGAGCACTGGCTTCGGCAAGGACTCGATCATCAGCGAAGAAAAAATCCAGACCGGCGCGAAATTGACCACCAAATTGTGGAACGTCGCCCGTTTCGCCGAACGGTTTTTGACGCCGCCGGCCTCTCCGCCGTCATTGACTTCCCCCCCCACGGAGGGGATTGAGGGGGGGCTATCTCCAGCCGACCGCTGGATTCTCGCCCGCACCCAACGCCTGATTCGCCGCGTCACTGATTTGTTCCAGGGGTACGACTACGCCGCTGCCAAGAGCGAAATCGAGACTTTCTTCTGGCGCGATTTGGCGGATAATTACCTCGAAATGGCGAAGCTCCGCCTGTACAATGAGGACACAGCCCTTGAGGACACGGGGGCATCTTTCACCGTTGACCACGTCCTGCTGGCGACGCTCAAGCTGTTCGCGCCGTTCCTGCCGCACGTGACGGAGACCATTTACCAGGCGCTCTTCGTGGAGCGCGACGGCGCGATGTCCATTCACGTGTCGCAGTGGCCCCAGCCGGACGCGCGCTTCGAGGATGCGGATGCCGAAACTTTCGGTGAGACATTGGTCGAAATCGCCACCGCCGTCCGGCGCTACAAGAGCGAGCGCGGCCTCTCGCTCGGCGCGGAAATCGGCCCGCTACACCTGGCGACGCGCGACGCCGCCCTGGCGGAGCAATGCCGTGCGGCAGCACAAGACCTCGTCAGCGTCACGCGCGCGCAGCGTGTCGAAGTCGTTGATGCGCTTGACGGGGAAGGTATAATACTCTTGGATAGTGAAATCCAGGTGGCTTTGATAGAGTACACGGATGAACAAGGATTTCACGGATAATAAAGAAAAAATCCGTAACATCCGTGTACCACTTGAGTAATGTGGGAGATACTGTTGGATATTGCAGCCTTGAATGAGCGTTTCGAGCGTGCCTCCACCGAGGAGATTCTGCGCTGGGCCTGGGAGACGTTCGCGCCGGACGTGGCGGCGAGTTCGTCCTTCCAGACGCAGAGCGTGCCGCTGCTGCACGTCATTTCGCAGGTGTGCCCGGAGATGCCGGTCATTTTCATCGACACCGGCTTTCACTTTCCGGAGACGCTGGCCTTTCGGGATAAGTTGCAGGCGCAGTTCAACCTCAACATCCTCACTGTGCGCCCGACGGTGACGCAGAGCGAGTTGTTGGAGCAGTACGGCGAAGCGTTGTACCGTCACGACCCGGATTTGTGCTGCTACATCAACAAGGTGCAGCCGATGGAATGGATTACAGCGCGGATGAAGGCGCTGGTAGCGGGCGTGCGCCGAGATCAGACTGCCAATCGGCAGGCGATGACCGTGTTGCACCAACCGGCGAAAGGACCGTTGCAGATTCATCCGATGTTAAACTGGGCGAAAGCCAACGTACAGGCGTACCGCCAGGCGCACAATTTGCCCGCGCATCCACTCTACGCGCGTGGCTATGTCAGCGTCGGATGCGCGCCGTGCACGCGCCCGGTCTTCCTCGGCGAGGATGAGCGCGCCGGGCGGTGGGCGGAGTCCGACAAGAAGGAATGTGGTTTGCATTTGGATTGGCAAGAGGAGGCGAAAAAACATGGGCAATAAACCGGTTATTCTAGTCACAGGCGGCGCGGGCTACATCGGCTCGCAACTGGTCCGCGACATTGCGCTCGACCCCCGATTTGCGGGCGTCACGGTGCGCATTTACGACAGCCTGCGTCACAAGAACTACAGCGGCTTGATGGATTTGCCGGTAGAAGGGCGTTACGAATTTGTCGAGGGCGACATCCTCGACCGGCTGAACTTGCAACGCGCGATGCAGGACGCCGTTGCCGTTTTCCACCTGGCGGCAATCGTCACCACCCCGTTGAGCTTCGATCACCCGGAGTGGACGGAGCAGATCAACCACTGGGGAACGGCAGCAGTCGTGGATTGCATGGTCCGCGCGGGGGTGACGCGCATGATTTACTGCAGTTCCGCCAGCGTCTACGGGCCGGGCGGGCCGTTCAAGGAGACCGATCCATGCCGCCCGATCGGCCCTTACGCCACGGCGAAACGCAAAGCAGAGGATGAGGTGCGCCAGGCGGAGGAACGCGGCCTCGAAGCGACGATTGTGCGCCTGGGCACCACGTTTGGCAGCGCCCCGGCCATGCGCTTCGATGCCAGCGCCAACCGCTATGCCTATCTCGCGGGTGTGCGCCGCCCGATGGTGATCTACGGCACCGGTGGACAGGTGCGCCCGCTGATCCACATCCGCGATGCTTCCAGCGCGCTGCGGCTCTGCCTGGCCGATCCGGCTTTTATTGGTGAGACGGTCAACGCGGCGACCGAACACCCGTCGCTCAACGACATTGCCGCCACCGTGCAGCGTCTCATGCCCGAAGCGACGACGCGCTACACCGACCAGGACATCCTTAGCGAAATCAGCTTCGACGTGGACGCTTCCAAGCTGATGGGCATGGGCTGGACGCCACAGGTCAATCTGGAGGCGGGGTTGAGGGAAGTCCTTGAGCGTTGGAAGGGGTTTTAGCGATATCATTTGTGGTGTATTCGATGTTAGCTGGCTGAAATTCGCACTATGAAAGGATACAGATGCGCAAAGTACACGTTATATTCAAGGGTCTCTTTTGTGTGATGATGTTCCTGAATGTAATGAATCAGGCGAGTTATGCTAAAGCATCTGGACCAGATGATGACTCGCTTGGGGATAACGTATACACAAACAACTATTTCTCATTTCACCTACTCATACCTGACGATTAGTATATTGCAGACGATCAAACTATCCAAAGTTTGCGACAATCTGCAGAGAATCTCACGGGAGAAAAGCCGGAAACAACAGATTACCTGTTATTATTGGTATCTGAATACCCGGCAGGAACATTGAGTGATTCCAATCCTTCGATATTGATCGCAGCAGAAAACCTATCTCAATTCGCCAGAGTCAATAATGGTCAAGAGTACTTATCGCAACTCTCTGGAGCACTCGCAAAACAGGCTCCCTATACGATAAGTGAAGTTTATGAGTATCCGCTAGACGAGATACCATTTTATAGGTTTGATTCAGAAGTTGATACAGAAGTCGGTAAGATTAGGCAGTCATATATTGCTGTGGCGTCTGAAGAGTACATATTGAGCTTTAGCCTCACAGGTAAGACCGTAGAAGAAATGAGTCGGTTGGAAAGCATCATCGTTTCTGGTAATTATGAATTGATGTCAACGGAAGTAAACAGTTCCATAAGGAAGCCTGTCTCATCTCTGCAAGGAATTCTTGCATTGGGGCTTATGGTAGGAGGGGGTGTTTTGATGATCCTAGATCAATGGGTTAAGCGACGGAATGCCAAAAAACTGAACTCAAAAATGCTCTAAAGGATGAGCAAGCACTAGACCAACAAAATGTATGAGTTTGGAGGTGGACTATGAGTGAGATCGATGCGCGTAATCCAAAACAGGAAGAATCTCCTCTGCCGGAAGCCGTGGACATGGAATACGCCGGGAGTGTGTGGGAAATGTTGATCAGCTTAGGTGAGGAGATCGGCAGGGCATGGCAATCACCTAAGAACGGAGTGGAGTTGCTATCTGAAATGCGTCGTTAGGTCGCGCAAAGGCATAATTTACTGAAAAGCTGTGACCGGCCTCCGACCACGTCAACGTATGCGTGCGCGGGCACGGTCAGAGACCGGCCCGAGCGCAGGACAAAATCTGCTTAATCTGCGTGCAACCTTTGGTTGCCTATCTGCTGACAATAGAGGGGAACTCATGACCGAATTATCCAAAACTTACAATCCGAAAGAACACGAACAACGTCTGTATCACTGGTGGGAGTCCGAGGGCTACTTCAAGCCGGAAACGCTCATCGCAAAAGGGGTGGCTTCGCCGGGTGGTGAGCGCTTCTGCATCACCATGCCCCCGCCGAATGTGACGGGCATTTTGCACCTGGGCCACGCGATGACGGCCGCAATCGAAGACCTGATGACGCGCTATTACCGGATGCGCGGCTTCGAAACGCTGTTCCTGCCCGGCTCCGACCACGCCGGGATCGCCACGCAGAACGTCGTTGAGCGTGAGTTGGCGAAAGAAGGGCTGACGCGCCACGACCTGGGCCGCGCCGCCTTCATCGAAAAGTGTTGGGAATGGAAAGGCAAGACGCACGCGCGCATCACCGACCAGCATCGGCAACTCGGCATCACCTGCGACTGGGAGCGCGAGCGCTTCACGCTCGATCCGGGCTTGAGCCACGCCGTGCGCACCGCGTTCCACACGCTGTACGAGCGTGGCTTGATCTATCGCGGGCCGTACATGGTCAACTGGTGCCCGCGCTGCGAGTCGGCGATTTCCGACCTGGAAGTGGAACCGACGGAGCACGATAGCCACCTCTGGCACATCCGTTATCCTGTAGTGGATGAGGCGTGGGCCGGCCCGCAGTATCCGTGGGGCAGTGGACGCTGGGCCGAGGGCGCGACGACCTTCATCGAAATGGCGACCACCCGCCCGGAGACGATCCTCGGCGACAGCGGCGTCGCCGTTCACCCCGAAGATCCGCGCTGGCAAGCACTCGTCGGTAAAATGGCGGTTCTGCCTGCGATTGGTCGCGCGATCCCCATTGTGCCGGATGAGGCGGTGCAGCCCGAATTCGGCACGGGCGCGGTCAAGGTGACGCCCGCCCACGATCCCACCGACTACGAGATCGGTGCGCGCCACAATCTGCTGCAAATCGACGTGATGACACCGACCGGGACGATGAACGCCGAGGCCGGGCCTTACGAGGGACTGGAACGCTACGCCTGCCGCAAGGCGATTGTGGCCGATTTCGAGAAAGAGGGCTTGCTCGTGAAAATCGAGCCGTATCATCACAGCGTCGGCCACTGCCAGCGCTGCGATACGATCATCGAGCCGCGCATCAGCACGCAATGGTTCGTCCGCGCCAAACCGCTGGCGGAAGAGGCGATTCGCGTCGTCCGCGACGGGACAATGCGCATCATTCCCGACCGCTTTGAGAAAACGTGGTTCCACTGGATGGAGAACATCCGCGACTGGTGCATCAGTCGTCAACTGTGGTGGGGCCACCGCATCCCGGTGTGGTATTGCCAGGATTGCGACTTGCAATGGAGCGCCGTCGAAGACCCGGCGCAGTGCCCCAAGTGTGGCAGCAGCATGATCGCGCAGGACGAGGACGTGCTCGACACGTGGTTCTCCTCCGGGTTGTGGCCGTTCTCCACGCTCGGCTGGCCCGAAGACACCGCCGACATGCAGCGTTTCTTCCCCACCGACATGCGCGAGACCGGCTACGACATCCTCTTCTTCTGGGTGGCGCGCGAGACGATGTTGTCGATGGCGCTGCTCGAACAAGCGCCATATTCGACCGTCTACCTGCACGGCCTCATCCGCAACGAGCGCGGCGAGAAGATCAGCAAATCCATGCCCGATGCGTGGAAATACGACCCGCTCTACATCATCGACGAATACGGCACGGACGCGCTGCGCTACACGCTCAGCACCTCCTCCACGCCCGGCAACGATATGAACCTCGATCCGCGCCGGTTGGAAGGCGCGCGCAACTTCGCCAACAAAATCTGGCAGGCCGCGCGGTTTATTCTGATGAACGTGAAAGACGCAGACCTGTCAGGTGTAGAAAGCCTGACGGGTCTGGAACTCGAAGACCGCTGGATTCTCAGCCGTGTGGAGCGCCTCACAGGTGATGTCTTTGCGTTGATGGAGACGCAGCAGTACGGCGAGGCCGGACGGCGCGTGCGCGATTTCCTGTGGGATGAGTTCTGCGACTGGTACATCGAGGCGAGCAAAGTGCGGCTTTACGCGGAAGACGCCAACAAAGACACGCCGCGCATCGTACTGCTGACCGTGCTCGAACGCGCGCTGCGCCTCTTGCACCCCTTTATGCCGTTTGTGACCGAGGCGCTCTGGCAGGCGCTGCCGGAATTTGTGAGACAAGGTGAAGCCCTTATCATTGCACCGTGGCCGATGCAGGATGCCGCCTTGCTCGACGACGAGGCCGAAACGCAGATGGCGTTGCTGATGGACCTTATCCGCGGGATCCGCAACGTGCGCTCGGAGTACAACGTCGAGGCCGGGCGGCGCGTCGCCGCGACCGTGGCGGCGGGCGCAAGCGCGGCGGTGATCGACGCGCGGCGTCCGGTGCTGACGTTCCTTGCGCATCTGAACGCGGACGCGCTTGAGATCGTGGCGGCGTGCGAACCGGTGGCGCAGTCGGCGTCGGTGTTGGCGGGGGATGTCGTCGTCTACTTGCCGCTCGCTGGGCTGGTGGACCTCGACGCGGAGCGGGCGCGGCTGAACAAGGCGCTGGAGAACCTGGAAGGTCGCATCAACGGCAGCCGCCAGCGTCTCGCCGGCCCCTTCGCCGAGAAAGCGCGACCGGATGTCGTCCAGCGCGAGCGTGAAAATCTGGCGGCGATGGAAGCCGAAGCGGCGCAAGTCCGCGAGCAACTGGCGCGGTTGGGATAGTCTTCTTCTCTTGCATCTCAGAGCGACCCGGGAGGGGTTTTCGAACGCAGTCACGCGTTCGAAAACCCCTCTTCTTCTTTCCCACAGCGCGTTATGCTGTATAATGTCTTCCTTAAGCTTAGAAAGGAGCACATGGCGAAGACCTACGTTTCCCTGGACTTAGAAACGACCGGACTGGATCCCATGCGGGATGCGATCATCGAAATCGGTGCGCTGCGCTTCGATGGTGATCAGGTTTTGGAGACTTTCTCTACTTTTGTTAATCCCGGGCGGAAAATCCCCCCGTTTGTCACCGAATTGACCGGCATCACCAACGCGCACGTGGAAGGCGCGCCGGGTGGGCGCCAGGCGACGTACAAATTAGCCGATTTTGTGGGACGCGATCTGGTGGTTGGGCACAATATCAGCTTCGACCTGGCCTTCCTACGCCAGCACAACGTCCTGCGCGGCAATCCCTCGATTGACACCTTCGACCTCGCCGGCATTTTGGTGCCGCACGCCGGGCGCTACAGTTTGGCAAACCTCGTCCGCGAGCTGGCGATCGATCTGCCGGAGCAGACGCACCGCGCGCTTGACGACGCGGTGATGGCGCACGCACTCTATATGGCACTGATGGGCCGCGCCGCACAATTGCCGCAGCAGATGTTGCAGGAGCTTGTGCAACTGGGGCAGCGCATCCAGTGGGGACCGATCAACTTTTTCCGCGACGCGCACTACGTCCGCCAGCGCCAGGGATTCAGCGGCGGCATCGGCGCGCAGTTGGCATCGAAGCGCGGTGGTGACGCGGCCGGCCCGCTGTTCGCCGAGGACGAGGAGCTTTATGCCCCCCTGGAGCCGCGCCGCGAACCGCGTCTTATCGATCTGGACGCGCTCTCCGCATTGTTGGACGACGACGGCTCGCTCGCCGAGACGTTTGCGGAGTACGAATACCGCTCGCAGCAGGTGGAAATGCTCCAGGCCGTGGGACACGCGTTCAATGAGAGCCAGCATTTGATGGTCGAGGCCGGCACCGGCACGGGGAAGTCGCTGGCTTACCTGCTGCCCGCGATTGAGTGGGCGGTGCAGAATCGCCAGCGGGTGGTGGTTTCGACCAACACGATCAACTTACAGGAGCAATTGGCGAACAAGGATTTGCCCGAATTGGCCGAGGCGCTCTACGAATTCAAATACCAGGTGCTCAAAGGACGTTCGCACTACCTGTGCCGCCAGCAGTTCCAGGCGTTGCGGCGGCGCGGCCCCGTCACCGAGGATGAGATGCGCGTGCTGGCTAAGGTGCTGCTGTGGCTGCCCAATACGCTCGACGGCGATGGCGATGGGCTTTTCATGCCGACCGGGCAGGAGCAGGCCGTCTGGTACGGGATTTCGGCGGCCAACGACGCCTGCGATCCGGAGCATTGCCCGTTCTTCCAGAGCGACCGCTGCTTCTTCTACCGGGCGCGGGCAAAGGCCGAAGGCGCGCACGTGCTTATCGTCAACCACGCGCTGCTGTTGGCTGACATCGCCGCGCAGAACCGTGTGCTGCCGGAGTACGAGCTGCTCATTATCGACGAGGCGCACCACCTCGAAAGCGCCGTGACGGACGCGTTGCGCTACACGGTGAGTTGGCCGTCGCTACACCGGGTTTTCGAGGATTTGTTGTACTCGCGCCAGGCATCCACCGGTTTGCTGGAGATGGTATTGAGTCTGGCAGAGGGTCAGCCGCGCAAGACGGCGGCCGGCCTACAGGATGCCTGTGTGCGTTTACAGGATGCCGGAGAGCGCGTCGATCATTTGTTGGAGATGCTGTTCTCGGATATCGAGACGTTCCTCAATGAGCACGTCGATCAGAATGATAGCTACGCCGTGCGGGTGCGTCTCACGCCGAAGATGCGCCTAGAACATGGTTGGGACGACGCGGTGCGCGGGTGGGCGCAGGTCCAGCCGCATTTCTCCACGCTCGTGGACGGGCTGACGCTGCTGGCTGCCGGTCTGGAGGAACTGAGTTCCGCCGAAGCGCCCGGCTTCGACATGGCCCACGCGCGGCTGTTGGGCATCAAGCGGCAGTTGGACGCGGCTTACACCCAGCTTGGACCGTTCGTCACTGCGCCGCAGGAGAACTACATCTATTGGCTGGAATCGCAGAACAACTATCCATTCACGTGTAACGCCGTTCCTCTGCACGTGGGCACACTGGTCCGCGAGCATTTGTTTGACAAGAAACGCTCGGTCATCCTGACCTCGGCGACGTTGCGCGTTGAAAACAGCTTTGACTACATGAAAGACCGGTTGAGCGCGCAGAAGGCGGAAGAGCTGGCTGTCGGCTCGCCCTTTGATTACCAATCCGCAGCGCTGCTCTACATCGTCACCGACGTGCCTGAACCGCGCAACCCCGGTCACCAGCAGATTCTGGATCAAACCCTGATCGAATTGTTCCGTGCGACGCAGGGCCGGGCGTTGACACTGTTCACGTCGTATGTGCAACTGCGGGCTACGGCGCAGGCCATTACCGGGAAACTGGCGCAGGACGGCATCACGGTCTACGCGCAGGGGAGCGGCAGCTCGCGCGCGCAACTGCTCGATAACTTCAAGCGCACTGAGAAGGCCGTTTTGCTCGGCACGCGCTCGTTTTGGGAAGGCGTGGATGTGCCCGGCGATGCGCTCTCGTGCCTGGTGATCACCAAGTTGCCCTTCGACGTGCCCAACGACCCGATCATCGCCGCGCGCGCCGAGGGGTACGACGATCCGTTCAACGAGTACATGGTGCCGGAGGCTATTTTGCGCTTCACGCAGGGCTTTGGGCGGCTGATTCGCACCGCGACGGATCAGGGGATCGCCGTGGTGCTGGATCAGCGCGTACTGACCAAGCGTTACGGCCAGCGCTTCCTCGACTCGCTGCCCGATCCGCTCATCCGCCAGGGAACGCGCGCGCAGCTTCCCGACATCGCCGAACGCTGGCTTTCCGGCAAACCGCTGCCCGTCGATGCTGGAAACGGTGCCGATTTCGACGGCAATTGGGCCGCCCCCCCCCCCGAAGAACCACCTTGGTTCTGGGGCGCCTAGCCGATTTTGGATTTTAGATTTTCGATTATCCACTCATTCGCCGATTCTTTGATTCTTGATTCATGATTCATTGGAGGTCTTATGCGTATCGTCGTTGATGCTTTTGGTTCGGATGCGTGCCCTGGGCCGGATGTGGCCGGGGCGGTGATGGCGGCCAGGGAGTGGCAGGACGAGATTATCTTGGTGGGGCCTGAGGATCGCACGCGCGCGGAGCTGGCGAAGCACGACACCCAGGGGCTAAACATCCGCATCGTCCACGCGCCGGACGTGCTGACGATGGCCGATCACTCCGAGGAGGTGCGCGCCAAGGAGAATTCGTCCATGCGCGTGGGAATGCGCATGGTGAAGAACGGCGAGGCCGACGCCTTCGTCTCCGCTGGGAACACGATCGCCTGCCTCTCTGCCGCGATTTTCGACCTGCGCCGTATCCCCGGCATTCGCCGTCCGGCGCTGGCGACGGTCTACCCGGTGACGTTGCAAAAGGCGGTCTTCCTGGACATGGGCGCGACCGCCGATCCCAAGCCGGAGTATCTGCTGCAATTCGCGCAGATGGGCGTCATCTACGCGGAGAACATCCTCAAGATTGCCAATCCGCGGGTGGGGCTTCTGGCCAACGGCGAAGAGGAAGAGAAGGGGACGATGGTGCTGCGGGATACCTTCGCGGTTTTCTCGCAGAGCGGCTTCAACTTCGTTGGCAACGTCGAGCCGAAGGAGGCGGTCAAAGGCCACGCCGATGTCATCGTCACCGACGGTTTCACGGGCAACATTCACATCAAGACGGCGGAGGCGGTGGCCTCTTTCATCAAGATGATGATCAAGCTCGATGTGTTGGGCCGTCCACTGTCGAAGGTGGGGCTGGTCTTGCTGCTCCCGGCTTTGATTGTGGGATTGCCCGGGTTGCTCTGCCTTTGGCCGGGTTTGAAAAGGGCGATCAAGCGGCTGGATTACTCCGAAGTTGGCGGCGGGCTGCTGCTAGGTGTGGATGGCGTGGTGATCGTGGGACACGGGCGTTCCAATGCCAAAGCGGTGAAGAGCGCCATTCTCCGAGGTCGTGAAGCCGTAGCCGCGCAAATCATCCCCACGATTAAGGCCGGGCTGGAAACGCAACGACAGGTGTCCAATGGCTGAGAGAGCGCGCGTCGTCGTCACCGGTGTGGGTGCGATCACGCCGGTTGGGTTGTCCGTGTGCGAGACGTGGGAGAGTGCGCTTGCCGCGAAGTCCGGCATCGCGCCGATTGAACGGTGCGACACGACGGATTGGCCAGTGCGGATTGCCGGAGAGATCAAGAACTTCGAGCCGGAGCGGTACGTACCGCGCAAAGAGGCGCGGCGGATGGCGCGTTGTTCGCTGTTTGCGATCGCTGCAGCGCAGGAGGCGTTGGCAGACGCGCAGCTTTCCACGCCTTTGCCGGATCCGGAGCGCGCTGGCACCGTCATCGGCGTGGGGATGGGCGGGCTGGACGTCGCGCTTGAGCACAGCGCCAAATTGTGGCGTCAAGGGCTGGTCGGTGTCAATCCCTTTGCGCTGGCGGCCTCGCTGCCGAATATGCCTTCGTATCACGTCAGCCTGCTGGCGGGCGCGCAGGGGCCGATCACCACGCCCGTTGCCGCGTGCGCGACAGGCTCACAGGCGATCGGCGAGGCGACTAATCTCATCCGTCACGGTTGGGCCGACATGGTCATCGCTGGTGGCGCCGAGGGATTGATCATCGACGTGTCGGTCATCGGTTTTGCGGTGATGGGGGCGCTTTCGCGGCGCAACGACGAACCGCAGCGTGCGAGCCGCCCCTTCGATAAGGACCGCGATGGGTTCGTGATCGCTGAAGGTGCGGGTGTTCTGATCCTGGAACGGCTGGAGCACGCGCTCGAACGCGGCGCGCACATCTACGGTGAAGTACTCGGATATGCAACCTCGTCGGATGCGTACCACATTGCGCAACCTGATCCCGAGGCGCGCGGGGTGCGCCGGGCGATGCAGTGGGCGTTGAAAGATGCGGGTGTCGCGCCGGAAGACGTGGATTACGTCAACGCGCACGGCACCTCTACGCCGTTGAACGACACCGTCGAGACGTTCGCATTGAAGAAAGTCTTTGGCGATCACGCCTACAAGCTGGCGATCAGTTCCAACAAATCCATTTTTGGGCATACGATGGGAGCCGCGGGCGCAATCGAGACCATTTTGACGTTCAAGATGTTTGAGGAAGGGGTGATTTTGCCCACGCTGAACCTCGATGAACCGGACTCGGACTGCGACCTCGATTACGTGCCCTGGAAACCCCGTCCGATGAACGCACGCATCGCGCTGAAAAACGCCTTCGGCTTCGGCGGGCAAAATGCTTGCCTGGTGCTGTCCCGTTGGAATGGAGCGGTGTGATCGGTAATCGGTAACTGGTAATCGGTGATTACCGGATACTTGTCCTAATTGCCGATTACTGGTTACAAATCACTACTTGCCTGGAGGAATTATGCGTCTGATTGAAAATGAGAAACAGATCAAAATCCGCACCCGTATGGGTGAAATCGCGCCGCTGGCAGGTGTTGGTCTTTCCCTTGGCGGTATAGCCATTCTGTTCTGGAGGTCGGAATGGCTCTGGATTGGGATGATTGTGATGTGGGTGGGTTTGATGGCCTCAATGATCGGCAGTTACTTCAGCGGGCGCTACCTGGGACCGCTGGCGCATCACACAAAAGTGACCGACGCTCTGAAGGGGCTGGAAAACAGTTTTACGCTGCTGGCATACAAAACCCCCGCCGCCTTTGTGGTGGTGGATGCTGGCGGGCTGACGGTGATCTTGGTCCGGTCGCAGGGTGGGCGCATCACGTATGCGAACGGCAAATGGAAGCAGCAGGAGAAAATGGGGGGACTCAAACGTTTCGCCGGTCAAGAGGGGGTGGGACGCCCGGAGCAGATGGCGCAGGTGGAGATGGACGACCTGAACCGCTTCTTGCGCAAGCGATTGCCCGAAGGGGTGGAGATTCCGGTGCGCGCGGTGATCCTCTTCGTGCATCCCGATGTGGTGCTTGAGGTCGAAAATCCGCCCATGCCGGTGTTCCGCGCGCCGGAGCTGAAGCGCTGGTTGCGGAAGGAAGGTCGCCGTCCCAATCTGCCCAAAGAGACGTTGGCGCAGTTGTATGCGGTGTTGGAAATCGAAGCTGAGTAACACATATCTTGAAACAGAAAACGGCCCTACATTGTGTAGGGCCGTTTTGCATATATCTGATGACGTTACGGCAGAGGAGGCGGGGCTGCGCCGAACAGATTGTTCAAGTCGGAGACTTCGCTTGCCTTGGCCCAGTTCGCCATACCGGCCTTCCAGACCAACGTGTCGCGGGTCAACTGGCCCGACTGGACGTGTTGTTGCAACGTCGCCATATCGAATGGTCCTTGCTGCTGCCCGCCGATAGCGACGTAGAACGCGGCAGCCTGCGGGATCGGCGGCGGCGCGGCGGCTGGCGCGGCCTGCTGCGGTGTGGCAGCTTGACCGAGCATCTGGCCCATTGCTGCCCCGAGTCCAACCCCGGCGCCCAACCCGATGCCCGATCCGGCTGCGCCCTGGTTCTGCGCGGCTTCGCGCATCGCCTGCGCGCCCTGATACTGCATGTAAGCGCCCATATCGCCGATCGCACCCATTGAGGCGCGGGCGTCAATGGCCTTTGCCGTCTCCTCAGTAGGGGAGATGGATTCCACGTAGAATGAGTTGAGCGTGACGCCCCGCGAGGCGAATTCTTCCTGCGCCTTCGCGCGCACCCCGGCCCCCAACTCCTCGACAAAGGCCGCCATCTGGATGATCGACTTGCCCATCTCGCCGATGAGGTCCATCATCTTGCTGAGGATGATGCTGCGGAAGAACGCCTGGATGTCGCGCGTGCTGTAGAGGTTTTGCGTTCCTACAATCTTGGCGACGAAGAGCTGTGGATCGGTCACCTGAATGGCGTAGGTGCCGAAGCCGGTCACGCGCGCCATGCCCAGGATTGGATCGGGGATGGTGATGGGCTGCGGTGTGCCCCACTTCATATCCGTCAATTCCCGTGTAGTGACGAAGTACGCTTCCGCCTTAAAGGGCGTTTCCCCGGAGAAGACTTTGCCGATCAAGCCGACGAGACCGGGGATATTGGCGGTCGTGATTGTGTGCCGCCCCGGCCCGAAGGTGTCCAGCGCTTTCCCGTCGCGGAAGAAGACCGCGGCCTGGGATTCGCGCACAACCAACTGGCTGCCGATGCGAAAGTCGCCGGAGCCACGCTCGGGAACGCGATGGACGATTTCGCCACGCCCCTCATCCATATATTCGATTATGTCTAAAACGCGAGCCATAGTTCTTAACCTCCGATTTTGTTATCCGTTACATACCGGTGCTGGCAGTGCCGCGCAGCACATCCTGGCGTTCGTCGAACGTCGTATTGGCCTCACGGGCCAAATCGCGCACCATCAAGATAAGCGCGCGCGCCTCTTCACCTTCGATGCCTGCCCGCGCGTTGCCGATGGCATTTTCAATCCGGTCAGCATAGCCGACCAATGCGCTGTCAAATTCATAAACGCGATCCAATTCCGCTTCCTTGACCTTGACTGCATCGAACAGCCCACCATAGCCATAGGGAGCGGTGCGGACCCGGTCGATGAACGTTTGGATCTGGGTAGCGGCGCTGCCGGTCTCGTCAAGCAGATCGAATTTCCCCGCTCCCATAAGATCCTGTTGCAGGCCGTCAAGTTGGGTCTTGACGGTGCGCATCCGGTTGACAATATGATCGCGGAGCAACTTATCGGCCTCGCGGCGCAGCTCCTTTTCCTTGTAACCCTTATACCCGGGGATCTTGGCGACCAACTGCTCGAAGCCGCCCATCTGGTCTTTGACTTGATCAAGCAAACTCATTGTTACCTCCTTATGCACTTACGGTGATTAAATTAACGTTGGCCGAACTGTACTCTGTCTATGTATCCATTGTAGCACAGAAATGATACAGAGAAAAGCAAACTATGTATTGATACGTGATTTGCCTGCAAAAGTCGCAGTTTGTCGTAGGCTTGACAACCCCTACCCGCGTAGTATGATGTTCGGGTTTGTGGCAGGATCTACAGCCAGGGGGAAAGATAGTGACACACACGTACCGCATCGAAGTTTTTTGGCATGGTGAAGATGATGGGCGCGCCATGGACGTCTATGGCCAAATCGCTCATCTGGGCATTGAGAGTGTAATACAGGTCCACGTCAGCAATCTCTACTTTCTCCGGGGCGCGCTTACCGCAGATGAGGTGGAGCGCATCGCCGCCGAGTTCTTGGTTGATCCGATTGTTGAGGGCTACCGGTGGTTCCCTCCCTCAATCTCTCCTATGGAGGGGGGAGGTTCTTCCTCCCCCCCTCTGGGGGGGACTGAGGGGGGGAGGCGCTACATCGAAGTTGCCTTTCACCCCGGTGTCACCGACCCCGTCGCCAAACACCTGTTGCACCGCGCGCGACAGTTGGGCGTCGGCGCGCTCGAAGCCGTCGTCACCGGCACGCGGTATGCCTTCGATGGCCCCGTCTCTCCTGACGAGCTGCGCCGCATTGCGGAAGAACTGCTCTGCAACCCGGTGATCCAGTCGTACACCCTCGGGCCGATGCAGCCCGAATTCGTACCCGACGCCGCACCGAGTGACGCCGTGAACGTCATCCCCATACGCAATCTGGACGCAGACGCGCTGCTGCGATTGAGCACGGAGCGCGTGCTGTTCCTCTCCCTCGCGGAGATGCAAGCGATCCAGGCGGAGTTTCAGACGTTGGGTCGCGATCCCACCGACGTCGAACTGGAAATCCTGGCCCAAACCTGGTCCGAGCACTGCCAGCACAAGACCTTCAAGGCCGAAATCGACTACACCTGCCACGGCGGCATGCCTCGGGTGATAGTGGACGCGGATTTTCACGAACAGACACCGAAAAATCCGGAAAAAGAATCCGAGTCCATCCGTGTTACTCCGTGTACTCATGAAGTCATTCCGAGCCTCATCAAGACGTACCTGCGTGCGGCGACGGAGACGCTGGACAAGCCGTGGGTACTCTCGGCGTTCGTGGACAATGCCGGCATCGTGGCGTTCGACGACGAATACGAGGTGTCTTTCAAGGTAGAGACGCACAACCATCCCTCGGCGTTGGAGCCGTTCGGTGGGGCGAACACGGGCGTCGGCGGCGTGATCCGCGACGTGATGGGCGTCTCCGCGCAGCCCATCGCTAACACGGACGTGTTGTGTTTCGGACCGCTGGATATGCCCGACGCGGATGTGCCCGGCGGGACACTCCATCCGCGCCGTATCGCGCGCGGCGTCGTGGCCGGCATCGAGGACTACGGCAACAAGATGGGCATCCCCACCGTCAACGGGGCGATTTTGTACCACCCGGACTACGTCGCCAACCCGTTGGTCTACTGCGGTTGCGTGGGCATCGCGCCGCGCGGCGTTCACCGCACGGCGGCGCAGCCCGGCGACCTCTGCGTGGCGCTGGGCGGGCGCACGGGCCGCGACGGTCTCCACGGCGCGACGTTCTCCTCCGCCGAACTGACGCACGACACCGGCCAAACCGTCGGCAGCGTCGTGCAGATCGGCGATCCGATCACCGAGAAGGCCGTGCTCGACGCGCTCATCGTGGCGCGGGACGAGGGCCTGTACACCGCCATCACCGACTGCGGCGCGGGCGGGTTCTCCTCTGCCGTCGGCGAAATGGGCAAGGACGTGGGTGTGGACGTGGATTTGCGCGACGTCCCGCTCAAATATCCCGGCCTGCGCCCGTGGGAAATCTGGCTCAGCGAGGCTCAGGAACGCATGGTCATCGCCGCGCCGGAGGCCAATTTGCCCTGTCTGTGCGACATCTGTGCGATCTATAACGTCGAAATGACCGTCATCGGTCGCTTCACCGGCGACCGCCGTCTGCGCGTCCGCTACGGCGATAAGCTCGCCGCCGATTTGCCGATGGATTTCGTCCACGAGGGCTGGCCGCGTCTGACGTTGAGAGCGGAGTGGGGGAAGAATCAAGAATCAAGAATCAAGAATCAGCGAATCAGCGAATCGGCGAATTGCGAATTACGTTTTACGCAATTGCTTTTGCAGATGCTTGCGCATCCCGACGTGGCTTCCAAAGAAACGGTGATCCGCCGCTACGACCACGAGGTGCAGGGGGCGACGGTGGGGAAGCCGTTGGTGGGTGTGATGAACGACGGCCCGGCAGACGCGGCGGTGCTCAAGCCGCTGGCGACGCGAGGGCAGCGCGGGATTGCCTTGGGCGCGGGCATCAATCCGTACTACGGTCTGCGCGATCCCTACGCGATGGCGTGGGCGGTGATCGACGAGGCCGTGCGCAACGTCGTCGCCGTGGGCGCGGACCCTGACCGGATCGCGATTCTCGACAATTTCTGCTGGGGCAGTCCGCGAGTCCCGGAGCGGTTGGGTGAGCTGGTGCGCGCGGCGCAGGGCTGTCACGACGCGGCGCTGGCCTACGGAACGCCCTTCATCTCCGGCAAGGACAGCCTCAACAACGAGTTCGTGGACGCGCACGGCGTCAAGCGGGCGATTCCTCCGACGCTGCTGATTTCGGCGTTGGGCCTTGTGCCGGACGTGCGTCGCGCCGTGACAAGCGATCTCAAACGGCCCGGCGACCGGCTCTACCTCGTCGGCGCGACACGGGATGAGCTTGGTGGCTCGCTCTACGAACGGCTGACCGGCGAAACGGGTGGCAATCTCCCCGCGCCTGTGCCAGACGCCGTGGAGACGTTCCGCACATTGCACCGGGCGATGCAGGCGGGGTGGGTCGCCGCTGCGCATGACTGTTCGGAAGGGGGCGTCGCCGTTGCTGTCGCCGAGATGTGTATCGGCGGGCGGTTGGGGCTGGATTTGACGTTGCCGGGAGACGCCGTGACCGTCTTGTTTGCCGAGAGCAGCGCACGCTTCCTCATCGAGGTCGCGCCGGAGTGCGTGGCGGACTTCGAGCAGGCGCTTGCCGGGCGGCCGTGTGTGGATGTCGGTGTGGTGACGGAAGCGGCAATGTTGCGCATTATGGGCATGGCGAGTGAGGTGTGGATCGAGAGTGGTGTTGTAGCGTTGGTGGAAGCGTGGCAAGGGACAGCGGTGGTGTAATGTTGTACGCCGAACTGACTTGTACGTCCTCTGATTTTCGTCCAGTCTCCACGAGCGTGGGGTTTCACATCACTAGAACGATGGAGTGGGGGGATCAATAATGCATATCGTGGATTTTCCCGCCGGTGATGCGGGTGTGATTTGTCAGGCCGCGACTTTACTTGTCGAAGCTTTCAAAGAGCATGCACCCAACGCCTGGCCGGACATGGAATCGGCGTTGGAAGAGGTGCATGAGGCGTTGGAGCCTGAAAAGGTTTGCCGGGTAGCGCTCGATGAGCAGGGCGAAGTCCTCGGCTGGATCGGCGCGATCCCTCAATATGAAACCACCGGCTGGGAATTACATCCCCTGGTGGTGCATCCAGCGTATCAGGGCCGAGGCATCGGGCGCGCGCTGATGACGGATGTGGAGGAGCAGGTGCGGGCGCGGGGCGGGCTGACGATCTATCTGGGCACGGACGACGAAGACTTCAGAACCTCGCTGAGTCAGGTCGATTTGTACGAGAACACGTGGGAGCACATCGCCAACATCCGCAACTTGAACCGCCACCCCTACGAGTTCTACCAGAAGATGGGCTACACCATTGTGGGCGTACTCCCTGATGCGAACGGTTGGAACAAACCGGACATTGTGATGGCGAAACGGGTGGGGAAGAAATAATTATGAAACCTCAAGTTCTTATCCTTCAAGCCACCGGCACCAACCGTGACCTGGATGCAGCGGCGGCGATCGAACTGGCGGGCGGCGCGCCGACGGTGTTGCACATCAACGCGTTGCACGCCGATCCCGCGCATCTGCACGAATACCAGATGCTCGTGCTGCCGGGCGGTTTCTCCTACGGCGATGCACTCGGCGCGGGACGTCTGCTGGCGGCGGACATGCGTTGGCTGTTTCAGGAGGAGATGGTGCGTTTCGTGGAGGCCGGCAAGCCCGTCATCGGCATTTGCAATGGCTTCCAGGCGTTGGTGAAGAGTGGGTGGCTGCCAGGTCTCCCCCCCTCTCTCCCCCCCACTGGGGGGGATGTAAGGGGGGGCGGGAGAGCGACGCTCACACGCAACGCTTCCAATCGCTTCGAGTGCCGCTGGGTGTGGCTGGAGCCGAACCCGGACAGCGTTTGCGTCTTCACGCGCGGATTGACGGAGCGCATCTACTGCCCGGTCGCTCACGGTGAGGGGCGCTTCGTCCCCCGCGACGAGGCCGTGCTGGCCGAGTTGCGCGCCAACCGGCAGATCGTCGTCACGTACACCACCGCCGACGGCAATGGCCCGGTGGAGTATCCTGCTAACCCGAACGGCTCCACCGCCGGCATTGCCGGTATCTGTAATCCCCAGGGCACGATCTTCGGTTTGATGCCGCATCCCGAAGATCACATCTTCGCCGAGCAGCATCCGCGTTACGCGCGCGGCGAACGCGGCAATCTGGGCTTGAACCTGTTCACACAAGGTCTGCGCTACGCCGCCAAGGTGTAGGTATGGAGTGGTGTTTTGGAGGCGGGTTTCCCCGTCCCCAAAACACCACAGCTTTCTTTCTATTGAGGTGCTATGCAAAGTATATCCAAAATCACACTCTCGCACGATACGATACAATCGTTGGTCAGCCATCATTTTGGCAGCGAGACCTGCGTCAAGGCCACGGAGGAATTGACCGAGGGGTATTTCGCCACGGCTTATCGCCTGGATTTGGCGGATGGGCGCACCTGGGTGTTAAAGGTGTCGCCGCCGCCGCACGTGCGCGTCCTGCGTTACGAGCGCGACATTATGTCGGCGGAGGTCGCCGCAATGCGCCTGCTGTGCGAGCGTACCTCACTGCCGATTGCAGAAATTCACTGTTACGATGCCTCGCGGACGCTGCTGGATAACGAGTTCTTCATTATGGAGTACCTGCCAGGCGCGCCGCTGCACAAAGTCCGCGGCGAACTGGCCCCCGATGTGCAGCAGCGTGTCAACCGCCAAATTGGGGGGTATCTGCGGGAGATCAACGCCATCGAAGGCGCGGCCTTTGGTTACGGCCCGGAGAGCACGCCACGCTTTGGGACGTGGCGCGAGGCGTTCGACGCGATGCTGATGACCGTGTTGCAAGACGGCGAGGACATGGGCGTTGAACTTGCACTGTCCTACGCTGACTACCACGATCTGGTCCGCAGTCACTACATGGCGCTGGACGAAATCAGTGCGCCGCGTCTCGTCCACTGGGATTTGTGGGACGGCAACATCTTCTTCGATATGGAAACGCAGAAGATCACGGGCATTATTGATCACGAACGCGCCTTGTGGGGCGATCCGCTGATGGAGGTCAACTTCACCGGCTACGATCCCGACAGCGATTTCGCTGCCGGGTATGGGACACCGGTGCTGGATACGCCGGCGCAGCGTACCCGCCGGGCGCTCTACACCCTCTACCTGTTTTTGATTATGGTGATCGAGTGCTATTACCGAAAGTATCCGACCAACGGCCAGGAGCTATGGGCGCGCGAGCAATTGGCGAAGACCGTGGATGCGTTGCGCAATGGCGCGCATCCGGGCATCAAGATGCATAGCGTTCCTTGAGTCAGGACTTGGCATGGAAGGGCAGCCCAATCATATCTTACTGATTGAAGACGACCCGGCAGTGGCGCAGAGCTTGCGGGCGGGATTGGAGCGCGAAGGCTACTGGGTAGCGTGGAAGACGACCGGCGCGGAAGGTGTGGCCTACGCGCGTGAGCGGCAGCCGCACTTGATCCTGCTCGACATCCGTCTGCCGGACGGATCGGGGTTGGATGTGTGCCGCGCGATGCGCCAACAAAGCTTGCGGCTACCCATCATCATGCTCACCGCGCGCCGTGAGGAGATGGACAAGGTGCTCGGCCTGGAGATGGGCGCCGATGACTACGTCACCAAACCTTTCGGCCTGCGTGAACTGCTGGCCCGCATCCGCGCGCAACTGCGCCGTGCCTACGGCGATCTGTCCGCTGCCGGAGGGGATGTGCTCTACGTCGGCGATCTGTTGGTGGACCGCGGGCGCGGGTTGGTGCAGCGCGGCCATGAGACGCTGACCCTGACGCCGACCGAATTCCGCTTGCTGGTTCACCTGGCGCAGCATCCAGGGCAGGCCTTCACCCGTGCACAAATCCTTGACGCCGTGTGGGGCTACACCGCCGACGTGGAGAGCGAGCGCATTGTCAACGTCCACATCCGCCGCTTGCGTGAAAAGGTAGAGCTGGATCCCAGCAAACCTACCCTCATCCTCACCGTGCCGGGGATCGGTTACCGGCTGGTGGGGTAGCCATTACTGTTCACTACCCCACCTTATGATTGTAGGGGTTTGGGGTAGCGTGTCGAGATAAGGCGTCAGATCGATATTGTCCCCGTCCAGTGAAATCGCGCGAATTTCTACCGGTTGTGGTGTCGTCCCACCGTATTGACAGACCAACACGCCCCAACGTCCAGTTGTATCCCATTCGACATGGCCAGGTTCGTGAGCTTTACAGAGAGCATCTGGGCCAACCGGTGCATATCGAAAATTCTGCTCGGATAGACTCCCCAGGTATAAACGACGACCGCCGCCAAGAAAAACGATTCCGTCCGGCAATTCTTGTGCGTCACTCACATAAAGATTTGCTACTTGCCCCTCTATAAGTAGCTTCGACTCTTTCGTCACTCGATTCACATAGATCAAATCGCTGACAGCTCCATAATTTTGACCGGATATCAATATTGCTTGATCGTCATGGGTCCAGAATCCACTTGTATGCCCACCTAGATCAAGATCGAACAGATAGTCCTCGTCCGATTGTTGCTCGATAGACTCAAGAATCGAATAATTGCTCCATTCCCAATAACTGTAAAGCAGGAGCAGAGCGGCATCATCGGCCGACCACCTGGAAGCTGAGACAACGCGTAATTGATTGACATCTCTCTCTCCTTCTTGGAGATAGTGGTTGCTCAATAGCCATGTGGGCGTTTGCGTTTGTAAGTTGAACATCCACAATCCAGAGGGATAACTCGGATAGCCGGCCTGCCAAATCGCTTGTTCGGCCGTGTACATGACCGTATACGCCAGCTTTGTACCACCAGACGACCATGAGACGTGCCCAATCCGTATTGACGAGTCGGCCTCTGCCTGGACATCGTGGAGCAGGACAGGCTCTTGCCCGGACATAAAGGTGTACACTTTGCCGGCAGTACCGCATAATTCACTACGCGACTTGGCAAAAGGGGGTTTCATAGCATCCTATCTTCATTATCCCAAACGGAGATGGAGCTATGAGAACCCCAAGAGAATATTACCAGAAAAAGCCAATTGTG